>Ga0316602_10000129_pt1 | contig 73835 bp, 70 predicted proteins | sample OWC_soil_day10_C_FD_203103 | JGI IMG/M metagenome (GOLD analysis project Ga0316602, IMG submission 203103) | Wetland soil microbial communities from Old Woman Creek delta, Ohio, United States - OWC_soil_day10_CT | ecosystem: Environmental > Terrestrial > Soil > Wetlands | place: USA: Ohio...
TACAGCGCCGTGGCTTATTGGTTCAATGGTATCTAATGGCTGTATTCGCCTGCACAATTACCACGCCGAGGAACTATTTAGTTTAATTGCGGTTGGTACCCCGGTGTTTATCCGGAATTAGTGAACATATACCGTTTACAATTTTTTCAATTTTGTCACGTTGTATACCCAAGAACTGATAAAGAGCATCTCTATCGGCATCAAGGGGTAGCCATTCTACTGGCAAATCATCAATAATACACCTAATCTCATCATCCGAAATATTTTTAATCTTGGCCAAATATGGTTCAAAATGCTCTGGTCGCAAAAATTTTTTTAATAAGATACCATAAGTCCGGCGATAATTTAGTTGAATATGACTTGCCATTTTTTCTAAGCGATTCACTGTCCATAGTGCGCCACGGAATAAATGAGAATTATCAATAGCATAGATCCTATATCCTTCAGGTTCATGTCTCAACAAAAGATTGCGACGATTTTGTGTGCGGTCAGGGTTGTGAAGCATATGATCAAATAACATTACTCCCGCCATTTCCGATTTATTTACCGCTTTATAAAGATTGTTGCCACAAAGATATTCGGTGTGGCTTAAATACTGACAGGCAAAGTGCTTGCCTTCTCTAACATGGCACGTCGCCAACCGCCGGTTCTTTTGAATCACGGCGTTGTCCAGTTCAATAATTCCCGCTGGCGGAAAACAAAGCTCCATGCGCTCACCTAGCTTGCTTCCTAACAGCTCATTAGCAAGCACCTTGGGACCTAAGCGATTATTTTGCAACTTAACAATATAAACCTTGCCATCATCCGCCCTAAAAAGTTGGGGAGAAGTTGCCCCAATACCAACGGGTCGTAAATATTCGATTGCGGTAAGCATTTTACCCACCCCCTTATCCTAAACGGTAAATTATATGATTATATTAAAAATAAGTTACCTAGAAATACAAGTTGGTACTTTGGGATTAGTCTAAATTAAAAGAGACCGGTAAAAAGCATCACTGCTTTTTACCGGTCTCTTTTATATCGCCTGAGGATACTCTTTAGCTTGAACTTAAAAGCCAGCCAGCTATCCAGCCTACGGTGTTGCCATCTCCTAAAACTACTTTGTTCCAGCCAAATGCCTGATCCTTAAGTGTGACAACTTCACCTTTATTAACCTGGACAATTACCGGGAAATTAGTGCCAGGACCACTGCGAACATTTACTTTATTACCAGTTACCGTCACCGTACCACTCACTGTATTCGGCGTGCCTGCAGTAGGAGTTATTCCAGGACCCGAAACAATGACATTAGCTTCACCATAACTTGCATAATGAGAGGCCGAACTAGGACCTGAAGACATATTTTGCGACGCACTAGCAGTGGTATTCTCCATTTCACCAAGTTGGTCTACCGGAGTTAAAGCATAAACATCCATTTCAGTTGTCGTTACAACTCTGGTCCATACTTTAAGTACAATTGTTATATAGACTTGGCGCGGATTTGCTTTATCAAAATCATAATTAACGTATTCCACTACAACGTCAGCTGTAGCCTTCATATTTGGAACCGCGCCTTCAATTTCAATATCCCGTGTCCAACGGATATTTTCTTTTTCAAATGCGTGCACAGGTTGCTTAGGTAGATCAGCAACATACATTACTTTTACTTCCAAATCACCGCGTACAATCACTCGGTTCGGAATAATGTCAACTTTAGTAATTTCTAAATTTTTTACATAAACATCGATAACTTGCTCAATATCAGGTTTAGGGTCTGGAACGGCCATATTGAACTCTAACACCCGCTGTGCCATATCCATACCCAGCACTTGTTCAACTTCAATAGTCTCCGGACCAGGTTCAGGGCATTGGCATGCCAAGCTAGCACTTTCAGCAGTTCCCGTACCAGTAGCAACAGCAACTGTTTCCGATGTTGTCATCGAAGAACCCGAACTCTGCCTATTTTTCCCCGACATTTTCTCCCCTCCTTTTTCGAAAAGTTAGTTCCGCAAAATTATCCCTTTGGCGATGGCGGCAACGGAGGTTGACCTAAATTAACTTCACGGTCAGCTAACACTTTCGCCGTTACTTTTAAGACGATTGACACATCAAACTCACGCGTTCCAACAGCTTCTTCTGCTGCTTCAACCTGAGGCGGCGGCGGGCATGCTGCTGCTTCAACCTGAGGCGGCGGTGAGCACGCTGGTTGAGGAGGTTGACTGCATTGATAATATTCTTCTGGTTCTGTTTCTTGCTCAACTTCCTCATATTGGCTCAACGGTCCACCGTATTTATGACTATAGGCCCGAGTACGTTCTTCTACATCATAGTCAACAAATTCCACAACCACACTAGCATCAGTGTCCATTCCGCGACGAGCACCTGGTACATCAACATCCTGAGTCCACTTAAAGTTCTTAATTTCTACAGCGTGTACCGACTGGTCCGCTGTCCCGGCAACATAGATCGCTTTAACTTCAAGATCACCACGAACTATTACTTTGTCGGTAATTACATCTACACTATTTACTTCAACATTTTTGATAAATACATCAATAATTTGTTCAATCGGCGGTTTGTTGTCCGGAACAACCACATGAATATCCAATACTTTTTGTCTTTCTTGCTCACCAATTACTTGTCGCACGATTATAGGCCCAGTCTGAGCCCCCAACACACATTTGTTAGGAGAGGTGCCCATCACCGACCCGCTTGATGACGCACTTACTGTTTGGCGTTTTTTATCGTCCACACATATTCCCCCCTTTATAGGTTCTAATTATATATATGCCGAGATTTTGTCTTATGTGACAAAAACACTCTACGGCAGCAGAGTTCTAATGTACCATTATAGTTTCCTACTTTAATAAGGAGACTTCGGCATTCCCAACCTAAATTTCCCTCTCGACTCAACGCCGCCGACCCCTTCCGCCCCACTAACGGATGCAAGTATAGCATCATTAACGTCTACTGTCTTACCGATTGGCGTAAACGCAACTTTCTCAGCAATAAATACCGGATCATAGGCATGAATAAAGATACGATTAGGCGCGCTGGCAAAGTTAGCTCCCGCCGCCAGTATCGCCTCATAAAACGATTGGCAGGCCCCGGCAAAAATTATTAAATCGTCCATTGAAGGCTGAAATTCTCGCGCAACTTGCACTGATTTAATAAAATATTTTGACGTCCGGTAATTATTAATATCCCGAAAGCCCTTTTTCCCCCCACCAATTAAAGCGTCATGTCCTGTTAACACTAAAATATCTGGACGAAATTCTTTCAATAGCGCCAACAACTGGCCGGGCTGCTTTTCTTCGTCAATCCAGCGGCCAATCGCTTCCAAATTAAGCTGATTATACGTTTTTAAACACATTTTTAAATAATCTTCGTCACCATCAATATGCAGCACTCTACCCGGAACATTAAACGAAGCACACTTTTTTGATGATTCTGACCGGTTCATTTTCCGTCGTTCCTCAACTAGCCCTCGACTGGATATTACATTACGCAAAGAGTCTGCACATATTTTATTCATTTCACTAGTTATTCGTTTAAGATTCTCAGCGTTTACTTTTTCTATATCGGCCAATGGAGCATCCGCCAACAACCTTAAATGCATCCCTTTTAACGTAATTAGCGGTTGCCCGCTTTCATCAACAGAGATAGCCGTTACCTTAAATAATATATCTCCACCATGTGATTTACGCGTTACCAGATCGCCTACCGCTACATCAAACACCGTTATCCCTCCCCACTGACTAATACATAGTATGAGGTTATACGAAAAATTGCCACCTTGCGCTAAAACGCCCTATCTCCTCATTGATATTTTTTTCTAACAAGTGTCAAACAACATTGTCTAACTATATACTGTATTAAAGTCTGACTAGGCTTTACAGCACTCAATCACCGAGGTGATGGGCACTTGATTAGCGTGGTCGTTCCTGCCAAAAATGAAGCAGGCCGAATTTCCACTGTTTTGCAAAATCTGGGGACTTTACCAATAGATCATATAATTGTCATTACTAATGGCTCTAAAGACTCAACCATGCGGGAAATTTTAGCACTCCGCCTTCCAAAACTCCAGATTATTTATTTTCATGAGTGCCTAGGTATTGATATTCCTCGGGCAATTGGTGCAAAAGTAGCGCTGGCGCTTGGCAGTGATGTTGTCCTTTTTGTTGACGGCGACATGGTTGGAACTTTCAACGAAAACCTGATGGAACTGGTTGACGGCGTATTACTGAAGCATCTGGATATTGCACTGACAAATTGTTATCCTTTGCCTCCACGACATATCGAACGCTATAATCCCACATTTCAATGGCGCCTAAATTTAAACAAAGAACTGGGTTTGGAGAAAAAAGTAAACTTATCTACCCCCGCCCATGGCCCACACGCTGTTTCCCGACGCCTGCTGGATGCTATTCCCATTAAAGAACTGGCTATTCCACCAGTCGTCTTGGCCTTAGCCCGGTCGCATAAATTAAAGATTGACGTGGCAACCACGATTCCTCATTACCGGCTAGGATCTTCCATCAAAAATCAAATTCACACCAATAAAATTATTGACACCATCGTAGGGGACTGTCTTGAAGCAATTGCTGCTTTTCACCAGCAGCCCCGAACGCGACAGTGGCAAAACACCACTTATCTTGGGTATCACCCAGATCGTCGCTTCGATTTACTAGATCAATTCCTAAACGAAAACGTGCGCTCTGAAAAGTAGCGCACGTTTTTTTACTGATATTTTTCCCAGGCATTACTAACCAGCGCAAATTCATCAAGGGATAAAGTTTCACCCCGCCGCATGCTGTCAATGCCTGCTTCTTCTAATATTTTATTAACATTCTCAGCCGTTATGCCTGCCGCTTTTAAACCGTTGGCCAAGGTCTTTCGTCGCTGAGCAAATGCTGCCCGCACCACCCGGAAAAAGCGTTTTTCACTTTCCACCTTAACCGGCGGCTCCTTCCGCACCGTACAACGAATAACTGCCGACTCTACTGCTGGCGAAGGAAGAAACGACCGCGGTGATACTATAAAGATTATTTCAGGTGCAGTATAATATTGAACCGCTACCGACAATGCGCCATAATCTTTGCCGCCCGGAAGAGCTACCATCCGCTCAGCTACCTCTTTTTGTACCATAGTAACTAGAAGCTCAATTGGCAATTTATGCTCCAATAAATTCATGATAATCGGAGTAGTAATATAATACGGAAGGTTAGCCACTACTTTAAAAGTCTTGTTTGGTATTTCCGCTGAAATATCCAACTTCAAAATATCATTATGAATTACCCGTACATTATCATAACCATCAAGTGTTTTAGACAATACGGTTATTAACCGTTGATCCAGTTCAACCGCCACAACTTCTGCTTGGGTTTCAGCGACCCCCTGGGTGAGGGTCCCAATACCCGGCCCAATTTCCAACACCGTATCTGTGGCACTAATTGCCGCTGCTTCAACTATCTGCTGAACCACATTCTCATCAATTAAAAAATTTTGGCCTAACTTTTTACTAGTATGAATACCAAAGGTTTTTAAAATATGTGTTGTTACTTCTTTTTTGGCGATACATGGTTTAATCATTATTTTCCTCCAACAGAGCTATCGCTTGAACAAATTCTTCTCGTGTTACCCCATAGTGATTAAGCCGCCGTAAAAAAGTCTTGGCATTAGCATAGCCAACCCCTAGCCGATCACCAATAAAAGTCCGGCGTTTCATCGCATCTGGTGTCGCATTCAACCTCGCCCACAAAAGATCCTGCATCGTAAACTCTTCTTTATGAACCGATTCCCGAAACCGCGTTTTAGACAACGCGGAACGGATTGCCGCTGGGGAAGCTTGTTCGACCCCGATATCACCGCTTTTTGTAGCCTCTTCCCGCGGGATAAACGCATGCTTAGCACCAGGAAACCGTTTATTCAGGACCGTGCGAATCCGTTCACCGGCACTATCCGGATCAGTAAGAATGATAATTCCGGTGCGCTGCTCAGCCGCAGCAATTTTTTTAAGGATATACGCCGACAACCTAAATCCTTCGGTTGCCAAGCACTCGGCCTCGACCGCTCTTTTTACCGCTGCTATGTCATTTTTTCCTTCTACTACAATTACTTCCTGTATCATCCGACACCCCACATACGCCAAAAACGGCGGTGTAATAAAATAATAGGTAAACCCTGCCGAGAGTAGTGCAGGGTTTACCTGTAAAAATTAATTACCTAAAATCACTATTAATCGGCAATAACATACACCTTTACGGTACGTCGACCAAAGCTCATTGCTTCACCACGGTCATCCATACACAAGTCAATGCGATTACCTACAATATCACCGCCAGTGTCAGCAGCCAATGCCATACCATATCCAGGTACATACACCCTGGTTCCTAGCGGAATAACGGAAGGATCCACTGCTACAACACCATGCCGCGCCTCAATGCCACTGGCAGTAATACCATGACCTGAGCCATCAGTGGGATTGTAGGCAGTAGCCTCCATCCAATGAGTTTGTCTAAAACGCATTGCACCACGCGACGTTTCTACAGTATCCCGCGTGCCACATCTAATAATCTGCGGTTTAGCTGGCGTAAGTACTTTTTCAGCAACAACGGTGCGAGCCACTTCTTCGCCATCTTCAAGCGTAATCTTAACGCTAGCTTCTTTCAATCCTTCACTACCATCTTGGATAGTTTCTTCTATGCCTTTTTCCACACTATTATCCGGTTGATGAACAACCTCCGGCTGGATAGGCATTTTTTCGGTTACCACTTTTTCTGTTAAAGCGATAATCTGAATATCCATCATTGGAGTTATTCTAGTATCGTCGCTTGGGCTTAGTCGGCTAGTTTCTCTAGAATAGCCTAGACTTGCCGCCAATTCTCCTACTGTTGGTTTACCAGTAATAATCTTCTCGGTTTTATCTTTAGTCTTTACTACTACAGGAACAGCTCGATATACCTCAATAGTAGTACCGCTTACCACATTAGGCGTTGATACACGATACTCGTCATTAGATCCGAGATTTATGTTTGCTTGGGCTAATATTTCTTCCGGTGTATTATGAAGTGTTTTTATGCTAATATTTTGGCCATCAACAAGAATATTTACTCTCTTTTGCGCCCAAACAAACCCGGTAACCACTAGTGATACTATGACAAGAGCCATGATAACCATGACCTTACGCTTGCCAAAAAAACCTCCCAGCTTCCTTAAATTTAACAGCTGAGTATCACTCATGCAGCCCCCCCTTTCTAGCGCTCAAATATTATACCATATTTGGAAACAGTATGTCAAATTATGAATATATTTCATATCTACATTCACAATTAATATAAATTATATCCCGCATGTCTATAATTTATTCTCAATCATTATTACAGGTCAAATACGTTTAGAACGGCAGCCACACCGGCTGCCGTTCTAAACGTATAAAATTAAAATTCTATCCAAAATCTATTCCCGATATTTCCTTATTAGCCTTATGCTTACCCAAAAATCCAGCCCCATAAGTAAGCAAAGATAATGCCTTCAATAAAAAATACTATCCCAAAAGCCAAGTTCCACCGTAAAGCAATATCTACCGTCCGGCAATTTATAAATTTGGCCAAGGTAAGCACAATTCCGGCGAAAGGTGAGGCAATGTAAGAAATTGATCCGCCCAGGCCTAAACATAAACCTAAGGTTACAGGCGCAATCGGTAAATTTAATGCCGTAAGAATACGCCCGCACAATACAATGGAAATAAACGGGTGTATTCCAGCAATCGCACATAAAATCATCAATAGCGGCAATATCGCCATTGAAAAGATCCCCAGCGAATTAGCCATACTTTGCAGCCCGGGTTGAATAATTATCAATAACCCCGTTTTTTCCACCGCAGTAGATAGTAATCCCATCGCAATAAACAAGGGCGCTAAGTCCCCAGCCTTTAACAGACCACTTTGCCAATAATTTTGTAAGGTACCCTTAATTTCCGGACGGTTTATAAAAGCGGCCAGCCAAACAACTACCACCACTAACCCAGCCAGCATAATCCGACTGGAACCTGAACCTATGTTAATTTTATCTAACACCACCGTGATTACTACCAAGCTAATTACTACCAGAATAATATGACCAGCCTTACGGCAAGCGGCGGCATTATTTCCGGTCTGCACAACTTCTAAGCTAGCGGGAAGAGGGTTAGTTGATAATACTAGCTTTGCTTCCAGCAACCACGAGGTAAAGATACCGATAATACTAAGAATTAATCCCGGTATAAACAACTCCATCCAGCTAACGCCGGTTGCCTGAACAACCAATAATAGATTGATGGCTCCCGGTGCCCACAACACAACCAGGGAGTAGCCACGGGCCACGGCTGCGGCCATAAATCGTTCATAATTAGCTACGCTGCTTTTTAACGTTTGACCCAATAAAGAAACCATTACTGGTATCGTGCCAAACAAAAGAAAACTGGCAAAAACATGGGTAAGAGTCGTGGCAAAAAGAAACAGACCAGCTTCCCGATTAAAGGATTTTGTCAGCCAATAGCGAGCCGCTTCGCTATACTTTCCTACTTCAATCGGAATAGAGAAAAGCTGCATGATAACCAATATTGAAATTACGTTAGTCAAATAGTTAATGCCACTAATCCAGACCACCAGCGGCTGATTAAAATAAAGCAACAGACCGCTGCCGCTGGCAAGAAAAATCACGGTAACTTTTTTAAACCCTTTGCCAATCAACACAATACCGGATATTAACACCACTAGCGCAGCACCAAATGATACTGCCGATAAATCTACCGCCACTAACTCTTTTAACAGGTTTAGCACCGCTAAAAACACCATCGCGGTTTTATTAATAGCAGCCACAGTCTACACCTCATATTTCCCCAGCAAGTTACCACAAGTATATTATTAATCCCATTTATTTCTTCATAGTGCAATAAAAGCCCTGCAATATGCAGAGCTCAGGCCGTAGACAAAAGAAGCGGCTTTTCTGATTGACTTCTTTTTACCGACCACGTAGTTGCGTATACCTCATAGCAGGCTTTTCTTTAGCATCAGCAAATACTCGTTCTATCGCCCGAGATCTTAGTTTATAAATATCACGATAGGTCAAAATATTTGCCGGCCTAACCGAGATTAATACTAGGCCGGTTGGTATAATTCTTGCCAAAATTTGCCATTATGCCCTTGGCACGGGAGCGTTTGTGTCCCCCATGGTCATTATTGTCAGCGGCAGTTTTTATCATTTGGGCAATAAGTTCATTATAATAAAAGGCTGACCCAGAAGCATTAAGCTTTTAGGTCAGCCTTTATCTTTTTAGCCGCGGCTTAGAAGAAGAATTCTACTTGCGCCCGGTATACTTTATAATCGGTGTTGTCGGAAAGAAGTTTACCATCCAGGTAAAACGCGGTGAATTTAGTGTTATTCATCGGTACATATTCGAACCCTACTTGGTTGCCTTTTACGCCATAGGCATAGGACCAAGTAGCGTCGATTTCCGACAAGGTCGGAATCTTACGGTTGTTATAGAAAATGTCGTAAGAACCAGGTTTTTTGAGATCAGTTGCTTTGTATTTCAGTTGAGCAAAGTAGCCTTTGTTGTCCTGACCAGTTACATCAATATCTGATTTGGAAGCAGTAGCCACTACCCCAAAATTTGAACCCAGTTTGGTGTCAAACCCACCTTCGTAGTAGGTAACAGTGTCATCAAGAGTACTACCGTTTGTAACTGATAACCCAGTTGTATCAATACGATGGTAAGCCGCTTTAAGGTTGGTAACCGGTGAAAGAGCAAAATCCATTTCAGCAAGAGCATATTTTGAACCTGCGATACCATCTACATATGCAGCATTAGTGTCAGTGCTCATAGGGCTACCCAAGTTTGAAGCATTTAGTTTACCAGCAGCAATACGAGTCTTAATCTTATTACCAAATTCAAACATTGCCCCGCTCATATAATCATCGATAACCAAGCCATAAGCGGTGAACGGATCAAATTTACCTACGGTCAAATTACCGCCAAACGCTGGGCCAGTAGCATAAGCTTGAGTAGCTCCAGCCTGGTCTCCAGTATAAGTCTCGCCATTTGCCTTATCATAGCTTTCATATTCAACATTAGCTACCCAGCTATCATTAATCTTCGCGTTAGCCCACAGGTCAACATAGGTCCGGGAAGGGCTACTAGACTTAGCACCAGCATGATCGTAGTTGTCATAACGGGCTTGAACTTTACCAGTCAATTTCACGTTACCAACTCGGTCTTCTAACGCGGTTACGCGAACGCCCAGGCTATTGAGTTCTTGAGCAAATTCAACGGCCAGTTTATTAATAATCGCTCTGTTTTCCGCGTCAGCTTTATCGGAATGTTCCATCGCCTTAGCAACGATTTGTGCCATTTCATAGCGAGTAATCGTTCTATCGCCTTGGAATTGACCATTAACGCCGTCAACAATCCCCGCGTTAACCAATTTAGTTACTGCGGCATAAGACCAATGTTTTGCCGGCACATCAGCGAACGGACCGGCAAACGCGGTGCAGCTGATAGCCAAGATGCATACTAGTACCAATGTACTTAACAAACTCTTCTTCATTTTTGCACTCCCTATATACTATATTGTCTCTTCCAGATATACGCCGCTAAGCGTCCTAAACGTTTCCTTATCGGTTCCAATCTGGTTAAGACTATCTATCACTTACTGTGAGAGCAACTACTACTGTCTATTGCTCACCTCCCGATTCGTGATTAGCTCTCCTCAGTGATATACTGAGAATAAAATAGCTACAACTTTTCCTAAAGTATATGATTATGTACTACATAATCATATATTTAGACACATTCTGATTTTATTCCGTCGTACTTATCATGTCAATGTTTCCCTTAAAATCCATAATAATCCGAAAAAACTGACTTTACGCATAATAAATTTAGCGCATTTTTATTATTTACTATCGCTTGGTTAAATAAGTTTTGTTTACATATAGCTTTTGCTATAATGGATTAATATTAGTAGTTAAACGGAGTGATATTATGATTACCCTTACTTTAACAACAACAATTATCCTAATCGCAGTATCTTTTGGCGCAGGATTTATTGACAGCATTGCCGGCGGCGGCGGCTTATTACTTTTACCAGCCCTTTTAGTTGCCGGGGTTCCTCCACAATTGACACTAGGCACAAATAAGTTTGCGTCCTCGTTTGGCACCACGATTGCTTTTATTAACTTTGTCCGCAACAAAAAAGTTGTTTGGCGAATAGTTGCTGTCGGACTTTTATTTTGTCTTTTCGGCTCAGCAATCGGCACAAAAAGTGTTCTTCTCTTTTCTAATGAAAGTATCGGTAAAATTATTGTCATTCTTTTACCGCTTGCCATGCTAGCTACCCTGGTGCCACGCAAAACCCGCACTGTAACCGGGGAACTTCCAAATAACGGCATTTATCTAAAAGTGCCGTTTATTAATTTTTTTATCGGTTTTTATGATGGCTTCTTTGGCCCCGGAACCGGAAGTTTTCTTATATTAGCTTTTTATTTGTTTATGGGGTTGGACTTAGTCCGAGCATCCGCTACCGCTAAAGCCTTTAATCTTGCTTCAAATATAAGTGCCCTACTAATTTTTTTACTAAACGGAAAAGTTCTCTTTTATTTGGGAATACCTTTAGCTCTGGCAAATATCGCGGGGAATTATTTAGGCAGTTCACTGGTGCTAACTATCGGCAGTAAGGTTGTAAAGATTTGTCTTTTTATTTCTTTTATAACTTTGACAATATCTCTGGTTTTTAAATATTTTATTATGCAATAACCAGCTAATGTAATTTACATTAGCTGCAATAAATTCGCAATTTTCAAATAGGCAATTTGTGTTGACAGTGACTCTTAGGGCTGATATAGTTATGGCATAGATAAAAAAATATTTGTGGCGATGAAGCCTTCGTAGTTTACTACTACGAAGGCTTTTCTGTTTTTCTCCCCGACTGTATTTTGCGGCGGTTCATGTTTTTTATCTATAATTCTATTTTGGAAAGGATGTTCTGCAATGAAAAAGTTTTGGTCAATTATCGGATTATGCCTTATGTTGGTAATTCTTGTGGCTCCTGTTGCACTAGCCGAAGAGGCTGCGCCAGCGGCACCAACTATTGATTCCGGCGATACTGCTTTTGTTTTAATTTCATCAGCCTTAGTTTTGCTGATGACACCCGGCCTAGCATTTTTCTACGGCGGGATGGTACGAACCAAAAATGTTTTAAGCGTTATTATGCAAAGTTTCTTTATTGTTGCTCTTATTTCAGTACAATGGGTTCTCTGGGGCTATTCACTCGCTTTCGGCACTGATGTCAACGGCCTTATCGGCGGGCTCAATTTCTTAGGCCTAAACGGCGTTGGCTTTGACCCAGTAAACGCTACCGCAACGATTCCTCATTTAGCTTTTATGATCTTCCAAGCAATGTTCGCAGTAATCACTCCTGCACTTATAACTGGCGCCTTTGCTGAACGTATGAAATTTCCGGCTTTTGTAGTATTTACTTTGATTTGGGCAACAATAATTTATGATCCTGTTGCTCACTGGGTATGGGGCGGCGGCTGGCTTGCTTCCCTCGGCGTTCTCGACTTCGCCGGCGGCACTGTTGTTCATATTCTTTCCGGCGTTTCCGGCCTGGTAATCGCTTTAATGCTTGGCAAACGCAAAGGACATGGTAGCGAAGCCATGTTACCACACCACTTACCAATGACTGTCCTTGGCGCTTCACTCCTGTGGTTTGGCTGGTTCGGCTTTAATTCCGGCAGCGCCTTAGCTGCCAATGGTTTAGCTGCCATGGCTTTTGTTACTACTAATACTGCCGCAGCATCAGCCACCCTTTCCTGGGTAGCTGTCGAATGGTTCCACCATGGCAAACCTACCGTACTTGGTGCCGCCAGCGGTGCGGTCGCCGGTCTGGTTGCCGTAACTCCTGCAGCTGGTTTTGTTAGTCCACTGTCTTCCGTTATTATCGGTTTATTGGCAGGAGTTATCTGCTATGTTTCCGTAGGTATTGTTAAAGCTAAGCTTGGTTATGATGATGCGCTTGACGCTTTCGGGGTTCATGGTGTTGGCGGTACCTTTGGGGCTTTAGCCACGGGGCTTTTTGCTTCAAAAGAAATTAATCCAGCCGGTGCTGACGGTCTCTTCTTCGGCAATCCCGATCAGTTCGTTACGCAGTTAATTGGCGTTGTTGCCAGCTGGGCAATCGCCGTCATCGGAACCTATATCATAATCAAAGTTATTGGTCTCTTTATGAAAATTCGGGCCGACGAGGATCAGGAAGTTCAAGGTCTGGATATTACCGAGCACGGCGAACGCAGCTATGCTGAAGACTTTCTTACCGGGTCTACGGCAATTCCGTTTGCAACTTTAGCTCAACCTAGTACCAAAAGTACTGAAGTAAGTTTAAATTCTTAAGGGAGGGCAAATTAATGAGTAATCTAACTAAAATTGAAATAATCACCCGGCCAGAAAAGCTGGAAGAACTCAAAGATGCCATGAATGAAATTTCGGTAGCCGGGATGACTGTAACTCAGGTTTATGGTTGCGGTCTCCAAAAAGGCTATAAGGAAATCTATCGCGGTAAAGAAGTTTCAATTAATCTCGTTCCTAAAGTTAAGGTTGAAATTGTCGTCTGTGAAGTTCCTGTGGAAAAAGTTTTAGAGACCGCTAAGAGGGTCTGCCGCACTGGTAAAGTCGGCGATGGTAAAATCTTCGTTTACTCTTTAGATAACGCCGTACGCATTCGTACTGGTGACGAAGGTGACAGTGCCATTATTGATCCCCAAAATTAAAATTTACCTCTCTCGCCGGCCTAATGGCCGGCTTTTTTTATAAAAAAAATCTACCCCACACTATAATGGGATAGATTTTTTGTTTACTTCCTTTTAAAGTATACTTGCTGCTAGCGCGCCTTAATAATGTCAACACCCATGTAAGGCCGCAATACTTCCGGAATAACCACCGATCCGTCTTCTTGTTGATAATTTTCAAGGATAGCCGCTACCGTCCGGCCAATGGCAACCCCTGATCCATTCAAGGTATGAACGAATTCAGGTTTGGCTTTAGCTTCACGCCGAAATTTGATGTCAGCACGCCGAGCCTGAAAATCCTCAAAATTAGAACAAGACGATATTTCTCGATAAGTATTAAAGCTTGGTAACCAAACTTCTAAGTCATAAGTTTTAGCAGAACTAAAGCCCATATCTCCACTCGAAAGCAACATTACCCGGTAAGGCAAGCCCAGAAGTTCAAGAACCCGGCCAGCATTAACGGTGAGTTTTTCTAATTCATCGTAGGAGTTTTCTGGCAAAACAAATTTAACCATCTCAACCTTATTAAACTGATGCTGCCGAATCAATCCGCGGGTATCGCGCCCGGCCGCTCCGGCTTCAGCCCGAAAGCATGCGCTATAGGCGGTATAGTAATACGGCAAATCTTTAGCATCGATAATTTCCTGACGATGTAAATTAGTTATTGGTACTTCAGCGGTCGGAATAAGATAATAGTCCAAGCCTTCCAACTTAAACATATCCTCCGCAAACTTTGGCAATTGTCCCGTGCCTTGCATGCTGTCGCGGTTAGCAATAAATGGCGGGAAAAACTCGGTGTACCCATGTTCGCCGGTATGGAGATCAAGCATGAAATTAATCAACGACCGTTCTAAGCGCGATCCTAACCCCCGGTAAAAAGTAAATCTAGCACCAGTTACTTTACGGCCCCGTTCAAAGTCAAGGATTCCCAGGTTTTCACCAATATCCCAATGGGCCTTTGGCTGTTTGGCAAAAGTTGGCGGTTGTCCCCAGCGCCTTATTTCAACATTAGCAGTTTCATCAGCCCCAATAGGTACCGAGCCATGGGGGATATTGGGAATATTCATAATAAATTCAGTGATTTCCGATTCAACTTCTTTAACACTGATGTCAAGACCGCTAATCGTATCACCGACTTCACGCATTTCAACAATAAGTGCATCGGCATCACCGCCAGTTTTCTTCAAGCGGCTTATTTCTTGCGAAACTGTATTACGTTTATTTTTTAATGTCTCTACTTCTCCCAAGAGCTCCCGACGTTTTTTTTCTAAAGCTAAAAACTCATCCAGCCCTACATTCATGCCTCGATTGCTTAAGGCTTTAGAAACTAGTTCCGGATTATCACGCACAAACTTGATATCCAACATAACCCAAAGACCCTCCTTAAACCTAGTAAAAATACCTGATATTACCACGCAAACACAAGGTTAGCGGTAATATCTCGGCCAATTTTAAAATTACGCACATTTTTACGGTATTTTATGTCCCGCAAAAAACATGTATATGGTCTATTTTACCTGTACGACCAGCTAGCGTCAACACTAAGCATTAAGTGGTATTGTTAGTTTTAGCGCCAGCTATCGTTTTACTAGCCCTTATCGACTTAAATATTCTATTTAATAACCAAATAAAAACATGTAAATAGACCAACCCTTTACTCATAGACTTTATTAGAAATAAAGGTTCCTTATTAACGCTATGACCAAAGGAGGCGCTATGAAGCACCAGCCATTCTTTGTTGTCGCCAGAACAGCGGCTACTTATGCAGGGACCATTATTGGTGCAGGATTTGCCTCAGGCCAAGAAATAATCCAATTTTTTGTCAGCTACGGCTACACTGGTCTTTGGGGAATCGCCCTAGCTACACTGCTCTTTGGCTGGCTTGGCTTTACCCTCATGGATCTAGGGTTTAAGCTAAGTGTTAAGTCCTATTCACCAGTAATTTATTATCTTTGCGGCCGTCAACTAGGTTTCCTTATTGATTTAGTAGCAGGCATTTTCCTTTTTACCACCTTGTCAATTATGTTGGCCGGTGCCGCAACCTTACTCAACGAATATTTTACGCTGCCTTACAATGTTAGTCTTATCGCCGCGGCAATTATTATTATTTCAACGGTTGCCTGTGGGGTCAAAGGAATTTCTACTGCCAATATGCTTATCGCCCCGCTATTGATATTATCACTTTTGGTTATTAGTGTTTATTCGTTGTTCTACCATAATTTTACCCCAAATATGTTACAACCGCTGCCACCCATAATCAAACCCGCCGCTCCCCACTGGCTACTCGCAAGTCTTTTATATGTTTCTTATAATTTGATTATGGGTGCCACGGTCCTCGTACCGTTAGGCCACTATATACAAAGCCGCCGCCTCCGCTTATTAAGCGGCCTCATTGGCGGAACACTGCTTGGCGTTCTGGCTACCGTCTTAGCAATTGTTATTTTGCTCCATTATCCTTCGGTACTACATTACGAAGTGCCGATTCTCCAGATTGCTGCCCAACAACATGACTTGAACGGGATTATTTATGCTTGCACCTTACTTGCGGCTATGTATACCACCGCCATTGCTAGTCTTTACGGCTGTACGCAAAAAGTCAAGCAAATTACTAACGCCAAGGCCTTCGTTGTCTTACTGGCAATTACTTCACTGGCAGCTATTTTCAGCAACTTAGGCTTTGCAACACTTATTCGCTTGATGTTCCCGTTGTTCGGTTATGCTACCCTATTTTTTACTTTTCGGCTTGTCTGGGTTTCGTTTCGAGGTACCCAATAGCACTTAATACGGCAATAAGCCCTTCGCCGGTGGCCTTGGCAATCTGCCATGGCTTTCCGGTACAGTCGCCGGCAGCAAATACCCCCGGAATATTAGTCGACATGTCTCTATTTACTTTTATTACTTCACCGTCTAATTCTAACCCAGCTAATACGTTTTCTACCGGATCAGACTGACGCAATATAAATACTCCGTCGACAATAACCTCCGCTTGATCGGTTATCAGCTTCTCTACCTGGCTATCGCCTTTAATCACACGAGGTTTTACCTTCATAACCTTGACATTATTTCTCATTGCCGGGAGCTCCTTATACTCATACTGAGGCAAATAATAAACCTCCCGGCAAAGTTCGCCAAGAAATGATGCTTCATGTTCGCCTTCTTGGGTATATGATATAACCGCTACTTTTTTATCTTTATAAAACATCGCATCACACGTAGCACAATAGCTAACTCCGCGACCAAGAAAATCCTTTTCGCCCTCAAAAAGAAGTGTGTTGACCACTCCGGTTGCCAAAATTACGACCCGGGCTTGATAGGTGTCATCCGGAGTCAATAATGTAAGCACTTCTCCCGGAAAAATATTTATTACTTTTTTCTTTATGATAGTCGGTTCATGAGCCTGGCAATGTGCCACCATCTGTTGCATTAGTCCCTTGCCGGTAACTTGCGGCATCCCAAGATAGTTATCCACTAAATGCGCCTTTTGCAGTTTGGTACTATGTTCTAGATGTTCAAAGATGGCCACTGTTTTATTGCGAATACGACCAGTAAGCGCAGCCGACAAGCCTGCCGGCCCACCACCAATTATTGCAATATCAAATATTATTTCTGCCATTATTAATCCCTGCCTCCATTAAAAGTAAGGGGTGATAACGATGTATAATTATCGAGTTATGCGCCTTTCCTGCGGCGGAATTTTTCGCCTGTTCTTTTTAGCCGGAGTATTTTTTGGTGGACTAGGCGGCATAGCTCTGGGTCTGTTTGAGCCAACCATCAGCCTCTTGGGCGGTATGTTTCTAGGTTTGGTTTTTGGCTCATTTTCCGCCGGTTTGGGGCTAGTTTACACCACCGTATTTAATATATTCGCTCCCCTTATGGGCGGTATCCTTATCCAAGTAGAACCTGCCACCAACCAAACAGCTTTAGCTATTAATCAAACCGAGAAGCCTCATTCTTCAGGCTCCACTCGCCAGATAAAGAAACTGCCAGCTAATTTACTTGTATCTCGCTTAAAGCATCAAGCTGCCACTAAGGTTTAGACAGTTTGCTAATTAATTTATTAACAGCCTATTTTTATAAAAAATGACTTATGTTAGCCTTTATTTGGCTACACATTTTTTATTTGAAGCTGGACAAGCTTGTAACGTGAACGTATTTTAACAATCAAATAGTCCCAATAGTTACCTTCATTAGTTTTTGCCAAAAACCACATTTTATGTAGGAGGTGTAATTATGCCGCTAACCTTTGAATGCCCCCAATGTCACCATAACTTTAATGTTGATTCTAACAAGCTGAAAAAACATCAGGGTAATGAATCGCTTGGCTACGACACACCCCCACCGGACATTCAGACCGCTTATCAAAATGTCGGTAAGACTATAACTGAGCTCTACGGCTTCAACAATGATCCTGCTGAAAAATAATGGCTGAGAATAATCATTTAAAATAACTGTTAAAAAAAAACACTTTATTACAATTAAGAAGGTTACTGCCAAACTTTCTCCGTTACCGCGGAATAAAACAAGGGTTGCCTAATAAGGCAATCCTTGTTTTATATCTTTAAATAAGATGTACAGCCATTGCATCCCTTAATTTGGGTTCAAACCAAGTTGATTTCGGCGGCATAATTTTCCCAGCGTCGGCAATTTCCATGAGTTCTTCAATCGAGGTAGGATACATCGAGAAGGCTACCACATACTTAGCGCTGTCTACCAGCCGTTCAAGTTCCTGCATCCCCCTAATGCCGCCGACAAAATTAATGCGTTTATCGGTGCGCGGATCCAGAATACCTAATACCGGTGCAAGAAGCTGTCTTTGGAGAACACTTACATCCAAGTTATCTTCAGGATTTGCCGCACCATATAATTCCGGCTTTGCGGATAGTTTGTACCACTGCCCACTTATATACATACCAAATTGGCGCGCCTTAACCGGCTTAACAGGCTCCATGGATTTTTCTACTAAAAATTGTTCTTTAACTGTATCTAAAAAATCAGCAAGTGTTACACCGTTCAGATCAGTCACCACACGATTATAATCCATAATTTTCATCATATCATGCGGAAAGATTACCGCTAAAAAGCGATTGTATTCTTCCTCACCGGTATGGTTAGGATTATTTTTTCGACATAGTTCCCTAACCCGGGCCGCAGCCGCAGAACGATGATGCCCATCGGCAATATACATTGTCGGAACAGCGGCAAATGCCATTTGAATCGCACTTATATCGACCGGACTATCTACGACATACAGCGTATGACGTACTTTGTCTTCACCGGCAAAGTCATACACCGGGGGTTTAGCAATGCATCTGTTAATGATGGCCTCAATAACCGTATCAGCGCGATAGGTCAAAAACACGGCACCAGTCTGCGCCTTCGTCAGCTGGATATGCTCTACCCGGTCCTGTTCTTTATCAGGGCGGGTCAGTTCGTGCTTCTTAATTTTGTTATTTTCATATTCATCAACCGAAGCAGTTGCAACTAAACCTATTTGCACATGCTCTCCCATCTGTTGCCGATAAATGTAAAAATACGGTTCCGAATCTTGCTGGAGAAAACCCTGCACAATAAAAGCTTCTAGATTATCACGAGCCTTTTCGTAAACTTGGCGAGAATGGGTATCCACATTGACGCCAATATCTACTTCGGATTTAGTAACTCGTAAAAAACTATAAGGATTATTCTTCGTCAACACCCTTGCTTCTTCTGAATCCATTACATCATAGGGCAGAGACGCAATTCGGCTGGCAAGCTCCTTAGCCGGCCGCAAAGCCCGAAATGGGGTTATGTTTGCCATTTGTTGCTCCTTTCCGGCTTACCCAATGTTAAAGTTGACGACTTTAGCCCCAATAATTCCGTCAATGGTTTTGATTTTGTCTAAAGCCGCAGCAGTAATTTCAGCGCTTACACCCATAACCATTATATTAGTTCCGGCTTGAGCGGCATGCCCTACTTGCATACGATCAATATTGATCTTATAGTTGCCTAATACCGAGCCCACTTGACCAATAATCCCCGGTTTATCCATATGCGGACTAATCAAGAGCCAGCCTTTAGGATTAGCATCCACTCTGTATTTATCTATCATAACAATTCGACCGTCTTCTTTGCCAAACAGCGTACCTGCAACTTCGGTTTCACCTTTCGCAGTTTTCACCCGCACGGTTATCAGGTTAACGAAGTGTTCAGCGTCTTTACTTTTAACTTCTTTGGTCTTGACACCGCGGGCTTTAGCCATTGCCGGAGCATTTACATAATTAACCGGTTCTTGCAGAAGCGGATTAAAGATTCCTTTGAGAACAGCAGTTGTCAACATCTTGGTGTCAACTTCGCTAATTTCGCCATCATATTCAACCGTTACAGTGGTAATCGGACCTTCAGCCAACTGTACCGCCAGGCAACCCATTTTTTCCGCCAAAGTAAGATATGGCTTAATAACCTGCATCACCTGGGTAGGCACGGCCGAAATATTAACCGCCGTACTAACCGGTTCCCCACGCAAGGCTACTAATATGCCGTGAGCCACATCTACAGCCACTCCTACTTGAGCTTCAGCAGTAGACGCTCCCAAGTGCGGCGTAACCACTACTTTATCCAATTTGAATAGTGGATTTTCCGGGTCGGCTGGTTCTTTTTCGAATACATCAATGGCTGCTCCAGCTACCACACCAGCTTCAATTGCTTCTGCCAGCGCCACTTCGTCAATTACTCCGCCGCGGGCACAATTGACAATACGCACACCCGGCTTTAATTTTTTAAAGGTTTCTTTGTTTAACAGGTACTTGGTATCAGCGTTAAGCGGCAAGTGGAAGGTAAGGAAATCCGCTTCAGCTAACACTTTATCCACATCAGCTAATTCTATATCCATTGCACTGGCCCGTTCCTCAGTTATATAAGGATCATAACCAATTACTTTCATCTCCATCGCCAGTGCCCGTTTCGCTACACCACTGCCAATACGACCCAAACCAAGAATTCCTAGTGTTTTGCCGCGCATTTCTACACCCATGAATTGACTGCGCAACCACTTGCCTTCTTTTAGAGACTTATGCGCATCGGGAATATTTCTGGCTAACGCCAGCATCATTGCCATGGTATGTTCAGTAGCCGCAATAGTATTTCCTTCCGGAGCATTGAGAACAATAATTCCTTTTTGCGTAGCTGCTTCAACATCAATATTGTCAACACCGACTCCGGCCCGCCCAATTACTTTAAGTTTATTAGCAACTTCGATGATAGGCTTTCTAACTTTCGTTTCACTTCGTACTACCAAGGCATCATATTCCGGAATAATCTTAATTAGTTCCTCGGGCGAAAGCTTTAACTTGACATCCACATCATGTTCTTTTTTTAGGATGGCTACCCCTTGCTCTGAAACATTATCCGCAACTAGTATTTTCATTGTTTTATTCCTCCATAATAATTTTTTCCGGGCTGCTCCGGCTTATTACTTTCTAAAATAAGACTTGTCTACCTTTGCCCCCCTTAACGTTATTTAAAATACAAAAAACCCCGTCCCATAAATGGGACGAGGTTCTATCTCGCGGTGCCACCCAGCTTAGACCATAAGTAATATAGATGATTATATAAAAAAATCCTCACATCCCTCTAGGGACGAGAGAACTCCCGCGTTGCCACCCACATTGCCATACAGCCAACTTTAACCGCTATATCGGGCGAACCCGTTCTGATTCATCATCAGCCATTCCAGGGCGGAACTTCATACCCGGTTATCGGCTTACACCAACCGCCGACTCTCTGAAAACCTTAAGCACTTAGCTTCCCCTTCATTACGTTATCTGGTGTGCAGTTTTAATTTATTATAATTTATCCATTTTGATTAGTCAAGTGTATTTTTGGAAAGGACATTTATTGTTTTTGTAATTTTTTACTATGTATTTTTTTTAACCGCTTATGTCTCTAAAGCATATTATAGTAATAATAATTAAAAAGGAGGCATGGCATGGACACCCCCAAAATACAGGCCTACAGCGACTTATTTGCTAAAAAATGCAAAGCTCTCTGGAATGAATTAGGCGAGGACTTAAAGTGGGCCAAAGATGTCACCGAAATAAAGCTCCAGATAGAATTTCTTGAGACAAAGCAAGACCGTTTGTTCAAAGAATATGGCCGAGCGGTTTTCCAATCTGGGGAAAGTTCCGGCCCGAACGTAGATTATATTTTGCAACATATTACTTCCCTTGAGCAGCAACTAAAAGAAAAATATCTTGAACTGCAAAAGCTTAAAACTTCATAACACAATGAACAGTTATTTAACCCCAACATGTACTGCAACAATACCACCGGTTAACTCATAGTATATCGTTTCTTTTAAACCAGCGTCACTAAACATGGTACAGATTTCAGACTGATGGGGAAATATTTTCAGCGACTCAGGCAACCATCGATAGGGGGTGTCTTGTCCCACCCCCATCCGTCCTAGAAAAGGAACAAATTGTTCCAAGTAAAAGTTGTACAACTGTTTAAAGCCAATTATTCCCGGTTTGGCTAAATCCAATGATACTACGCGGGCTCCCGGACGAACTACCCGTCTAAGTTCAGCCAACACGCCCCTAATATCAGCTACATTCCGAAGTCCAAACCCAATAGTGACACCATCAAAGGTATTATCTGAAAATGGTAGATCATGGGCATTTCCTTCTACTAAATCGATAATGTTATCTAACTTGGCCGCCTTTATATCGCGACTGGCTATCGCCAGCATATCTCTACAAAAATCAAGCCCAATCACTTTTCCGGTTGGCCCTACTAAATTAGCCTGTTCCATACAAATCCGACCAGTGCCACAGCACACATCCAAAGCCCGGTCACCGGGCTTAAGTCCGGTCATATTTACGGTAAAGCGGCGCCAATATTTGTCTCTGTTTAAACTAAGGACTGTATTAAAAAAATCATAGCGAGTAGCAATTGTAGAAAAAATTTTTTTACAAAATGAATCTCGATCTTGAGGCTGGGATTTTGCCATAATAAATCCCTCTTTTTACTCTATTTTTGTATCCCGCTACTAAAATTACTTAACCGGTTTGCTGCTCTTTTTGGGCTTGGCGCGCCAAATTCCAGGATTCGCGAGCCATATCATAGATTCGTTTTTCAAGTTTAGCCTGAGGATTAGCGACTACCTTTCCCAAATAGGTTAATGCTTCCTCAAATCTGCCTATTCGTCTTAACAATTCACCACAAAGATATTCTACGGTTAATTGGCTCATGCCACCAATGGGCATTTTTTCCCGCAAAAAGGCCTGTTCATAGCATTGCTGGGCCTTTTCCAGCGCCATTAATTCTTCATTATCTTGCTCATTTTCCCTAAACAGCCAAGCCAATTTCAAATATAATCCACCCAGGCGACTAGGCAAAGCTGAAATCATCTCAGCAAAGAAAATCGCTAATTTATAAGTGGACAAGGCTTGTTCTAATGTTCTATTTCCAGAATAATTTACATTAACAGTGCGGCTATCTAAAAATTTTTTAATATCTTGTATTCCCAGCGGGGCATCTTCAAAATAAGTATCTTGGGCCGCATACCCACAGTTAGGACAAACAAATACCGCGTAATAGTTAGGATTTACTTCTTTATAGTAAGTACAAAAGTCACTATCCTGTTTAATCAAGCTAAGCCGACTACGTACTTTTGTCACTTTGACCGCTCCATCACAAACGCCACACTTTTTTGTTGCTTCATATAAAATATCAACCATTATTGTCCCTTCTTCTACGAAAAAATTATATCAACTGTCTAACTTCCACTTTTAAGAAAATTATATAAAAATTTTATATAATTATATATTAGACCCTTTTCAGTAAAAACCTTCCAATGTGAACCTATTTTACCGGCTTGACCGCGCCTTTTGTCTACTTTCTATACTTTTATTTAAAACCCAACCAATATGTTAGCTTGATATTTTTTAAAAGTACACGCCTATACGGCAGGGATTACAAATTATGTAGCGTATACTATATCCTATTAGTATTAAATTAGTATAACATATTTGTCAAAGAATCGTAGGTGAGCACTATCGAATTATCTAAACGACAACAACATATTCTCTCGATTGTTAAAGAATTTGGACCGATTACCGGAGAACAGATTGCTGAAAAGCTTAGTCTAAGCCGAGCCGCGCTCCGACCAGATTTGGCTATATTGACCATGTCCGGTCTTTTAGGCGCTCGACCAAGGGTTGGCTATTACCTGACTGGCAAGACGCCCTCAGATGTAATCGCCGGCGTTTTAGGCAATATTAAAGTAGTTCAGTTACAATCTCAACCAGTTGCTGTAAAAAACACCTGCTCGGTATATGACGCAATCGTAACTATGTTTGTCGAAGACGTCGGAACACTTGTTGTCATTACAGCAGACGGCTATCTAGAAGGGCTTGTTTCCCGCAAAGATATGCTTAAAGCTACGCTCGCCGGTTCTAATCTTAACACTCTTCCCGTTAATGTTACTATGACTCGAATGCCAAATATTGTGGTGACTTATCCTGATGAATCTATTCTAGTTGCAGCAAAAAAACTTTTAAGCCATCAAATTGATTCTTTGCCCGTGGTCAACATTGTTGATGTCGAAGGCGTTGAAAAGTACCAAGTTATTGGACGTTTCACAAAAACTAATATTACCCGGCTTTTCGTCCAATTAGTCGGTAAATAGGGAGGGGCTTATCATTGAATTAAAGCTAAATTGCTCTGTTATATATGTCCTTTCCGACTCTATCGGCGAAACTGGTGAATTGGCTGTAAAAGCAGCTACCAGCCAATTCAATTCTATAAAAATTGATATTCGCCGAATTCCCTTTCTAAGCTCGCCCAGAGAAGTGGAAGATGCGCTGCTAGAAGTGTCTAGTTGCCATGCCGCTGTCGTCTATACTTTTGTTCGGCCTGATTTGAAAGAGACATTAATGAGCAAAAGCCAACAGCTTGGTTTAATCTGCGTTGATGTTATGGGGCCGATATTAGATGTCATTAAAAACCTTACCAAAGCAACACCGCGCTATGAGCCCGGTTTAATCCGAAAACTTGATGATGCCTACTTCAATAAGATTGATGCCATTGATTTTGCAGTTATGTATGACGATGGCAAACAACCTTGGGACCTTTCTAAGGCCGATATTGTTATCATCGGAGTTTCACGCACTTCTAAGACTCCGCTGTCGATGTATCTGGCATGTCACGGCGTTAAAGCTGCCAATGTTCCGTTGATCCCAGAAGTTGTCCCTCCTGAAGGACTTTTTGAATTGCCCCCACACAAAGTGTTTGGTCTTACACTTAGTCCTACCCAATTATCAGCTGTCCGAAAGGAACGCCTTAAAACAATGGGACTAGCTCAAACTGTTGACTATGCCAAAATGGAACGAATAAACGAAGAGTTATCCTTTTCGGAAAGTATAATGCGCCGAATTGGTTGCCGGGTAATAAATGTAACTAATCGCGCCGTAGAAGAAATCGCAGCTAAAATACTAGATTATTACCGGAGAGGTAGCGAACGATAACTAAAAAAGTAATGCGCCGCCAACTTGCCGAAATAAAAGCGAGACCTTTAGTATGACAAAAAAACCGGTCACACTAAAGGTCTCGCTAAATTACCGCTACTATTAACTGAACCAACCGGGCATTAGCTCCCGGTTGGTTCAGTTAATGATTTGCCAAAATATAGCTTTTTATTTTATTAAGCATTTTTTTTCGTTCAATAACTTTTACCAAATGGATAACCGTTTTCGAACGGCGAGAACATTTTAACGCTTCGTCACAATCGGCTAAGTCTTTGTCCAATTTATCCAATACATCGTATATGGTCAATACGCTCGCTCCCTTCGGTACGGTTACCTACAGTCTACCAAACCACCGGGCGATTGTCTTGTAGAAATAGTTGGTTATTACAAGCTATTTATTAAATCTTGCCTTTTCCAAATAGCATATACGCAGGGGTATATAGTAATATGTCGAATTTTTATGAGTAACTCATAAAATGAACCTTTTTAACGATTATAATAACTGGTTCATAGTCTTTATCTACATCACTGGAGGAACTGCGATTATGACTTTCATGGTATATCTCACTAGTCTGCTTCAAGCACTTTCTATGGCCTTGGAATTATCTACCGGCGGGTTATCACGTCACCATTGGCGAACAGCCTTAATCGGTGATCGTTTAGCCGAACACTTAGCTTTACCGTTTGAGCAGCGCCGAACGCTACTTCACTCATCACTTCTCCATGATATTGGTGCCGCCTCAAACTGGAATGAAAAAAACAGCTTACAGACTAATATAGCCTTAACTGATTATTACTTGCATGCTCAACGCGGCTATGATTTACTAAAAAACTCGTCTAAGCTGCATGATCTTGCCATACCTATCCGCCATCATCATGACTTTTGGGATGGCTCAACCCCATCCGGGCTATCATCCTATAAAATTCCACTTATCAGCCGAATTATTAACCTAGCTGATGCTTTTGAAGTGCTCTTAAAAGATAACATTTATATTTTGGATCAATGTCCCCAAGTATTATCTACGCTTACAAAACTCAGCGGCATAAAGTTTGATCCCGAACTGGTTGAGGCCCTCCACGAAATTGCCCGCCAAGAAGGCTTTTGGCTTGATCTAACTAATTCGTATTACTACGAATTTTTCTTTGAAAGCATCAAGAATTACGGAAAAACTCGCCTCAGCATTGATGATGTCCTTGACATTGCTGATATTTTTTCCACTATTATTGACCGTACCAGTCAGTTTACAGCTACACACTCCCGCAGTGTCTCTACAGTCTCAGCACTTTTAGCCGAAACCAATAATTATAGTACTAGCGAAGTAAACCTTATTCGCATCGCCGGATTATTGCATGATCTCGGAAAGTTAGCTGTACCTAATGCAATCCTTGAAAAGCCCGGCAAGCTTACCGCTTACGAGTATTCTCTAATTAAGCAACACCCTTACTACACCCATCGTATTCTTAATCAAATTGAAGGTTTTGATATTATTGCCGAATGGGCTGCCTACCACCACGAAACTCCTGATGGACAGGGGTATCCGTTTCGCCTTAACCATAATAACTTGCGGCTAGGCAGCCGTATCGTTGCCGTGGCGGATGTCTTTGTTGCCTTAACCGAACATCGGCCCTACCGCCAAGGGTTATCTTTCCGGCAAGTCCAGAAAATAATGGGAGACATGGTGAATAACAATAAGCTTGATGGTGAACTGGTCAATCAATTATGGTTAAATAAAAATCTTTTAACCGAAATCTCTTACAATAAGAGTTCCTTAGCATAAACTGGCCATTTACTCCCATATTTACCTGCATAAAAACTATATAAAACTAGTTGACTTTTTACGTATAACAAGCTAGAATTATAATCGTGAAAAAAGCGCCGATATAGCTCAGTTGGTAGAGCAACGCATTCGTAATGCGTGGGTCGTAGGTTCAAATCCTATTATCGGCTCCAGAAAAATGCTTAAGCTTCCAGGACAATATGCCTGGAAGCTTTTTTATATGGTTCAGCGTCGAATTTTTTTGCCAGCAAAGGGAAAAGCCTTAGTTATTCATTTAGCGCAAAAAAACCGCCTAAAACATTTCGTTTCAAGCGGAAAAAAGCATTCTTTTTAAAAATTTTATAATTACTTAGTTATTTTCTTTCTGAAATTTAATCATAAAGTCTTTGAGTGCCTGGCAAGCTTCGTATGGTACCGCATTATAAGCCGATGCCCGACAACCGCCGACCGAACGGTGGCCGTTTAATCCAACAAAGCCTGCTGTTTTGGCTTCCGCCAGGAATTTTTTCTCTAACTCTTCACTGCCAAGCCGGAAGGTAATGTTCATCAATGAACGACTATCAGGACGAGCATGACCTTTATAGAAGCCTTCACTGGCATCAATCGTGTCATATACGAGAGCCGCTTTTGCGACGTTATGTTTATATATAGCGTCTACTCCGCCTTGTTCCTTAACCCACTGAAGCACTAATCCCATCATATAGATGCCAAAAGTCGGCGGCGTATTGAACATCGAGTTATTTTTTACATGTGTACCGTAACTAAGCATGGTTAATAATTTAGGGTTTGCTTTTTCTAATAAATCCCGGCGGGCAATAACTAAAGTCACGCCTGACGGCCCTAAATTTTTCTGTGCTCCGGCGTAAATAAGACTAAATTTGCTTATATCAACCGGTCTGGAAAGTATATCACTAGACATATCCGCAATTAACGGCACACTACCGGTTTCGGGATATTCCTGCCACTCAGTCCCGAAAATGGTGTTATTAGTTGTGATGTGAAGATAGGCTGAATCTTGATCATATTTTAAAGCCGATAACGCTGGAATATAGGAATAATTTGTGTCTTTGGAACTGGCAGCTTCGTAAGCGTCACCCACAATTTTGGCCTCTTTAAACGCCTTTTCTGACCACGATCCGGTTAAACAATACGCGGCTTTCTTGCCTGGAGCAAGAAAGTTCAGCGGAACCATTGCAAATTGAAGACTAGCCCCACCTTGCAGGAAAAGCACTTCATAATTTTCAGGAATCCTAAATAGTTCTTTCATTAAGCTGATTGTCTGATTATGTACTGCATCAAAATCCTTGCTACGATGACTTATTTCCATCACCGACATTCCCAAGCCTTTAAAATCGGCTAATTCAGCCTGAGCTTTTTCTATTACGGATAACGGTAATGCCGAAGGCCCGGCATTAAAATTATAGGCACGTTTTACGTTTAGCATAACATTCCTCCTGCATTTCTTTGACATTAACTATCTAACAAAGTTCCGATTGTACAGTATTTTACACCTAAACCCCCATTACCGTCAACTACTAGTGTACTTTTGTATTATCAATAAACACCATTTCGAGTGTCTAAGTCGTAATTATCACATATTCTTAACTGGGAATATTGGTATTTTGCTGCTAAAAGTGTTGTAAATTAGTAAGTTATTGTTGCGAAGAATCGACATTTAATTTAAAATGTTATTTATAAGTATAAAATATGGGAGCGAATTTTTTGTCGGACATAAAACTTTCTGAAAAAGTATTTCAGCTAATTCCCTTTATTGATGCAAAGTTTATGCGACCAGTTGAGCAACATTATGCCGGTGATATTACCCCGGTACAAATTGGCGTCCTGCTTAATGTAAAAGAAAAGAGCGCCCTGACTATGACCGCCCTTGCCAAAGAGCTGCTGATGTCTAAACAACAATTGACTCCAGTGGTCAAAGATTTGGTGCTCCGAGGCCTCGTCCAAAAAAAACAAGATACTAGTGATCATCGGGTCAGCCGCATTAGTCTTACCCCCTTGGGCTATAAATGGCATGACGACTTTACTGATTTTACACTTGAAATGCTTAAGGTAAAACTTGAGGCTTTAGATGAAACTGATTTGGCTTGCTTAAATCAGGCCTTTACTGATATTCACCGAATCATTCAAAAAATATAGGGTTACCTAATTAATCGTTCATGATTTTTCTATAAACAAACTGCCACAGACCAATTGGTCTGTGGCAGTTTGTTTATAGCAGTGCTTTATACTTTTCAAGAAGCCTTGCTTTTAAGCTCTCATTGGTGTAATACACAACTATTGAGCCTTTCCTGTTTCGATCTTCAGCTTTGAAATACCAAGGACATTCTCCTCGGACTACTATGCTTAATTGATCAATCTGAAGGCCTTTTTTTACAATTTTCCAGTTAGCTTCGCTTATCCAGCGGTTTTTTTGGGATTTATTAGGAGATCCATACTTTTTCTCTAACATTTTTTCTGTTTTATCAAATTTGTCCCGAATAACTCGGGTATCAAACGACCGACTGTCTAAAAATATCATTGCACCAAAATACATCGAATCATTGATATACTCAGTACGCACCTCAACTAATTCTCCCGCAAATAGGCCCATAAAACTGACATAATCCGGCCCTTGATCAACTTTTCGGTACCCGTTTTCTTCCATTTCAGCGGTAACTTGTCGCATACTATTGCCCCAAGTCGCATTTAAAAAGCCGCTAGATGCTGGCGCAGCATTAACTGGTACCTGTAATAAAACCAGTAAGCAAAGGAGAAGTCCCCATATAATTTTTTTGTCCTTCATAGTTTGCCCCCCGTTTATTCTACCGGTTATCTGCTGGCTATACATTATAACTTTATCTAGTTATAACAAAGTTTCTATCTAAACATTAGAAAGTAGTAGTTAAGCCTATGCCCATGCCGTTTCTGCTACCGTGATCACTGACCGAACGATATTCAAAGTTAAGAAGCGCAGTATCTGTAAGTTTATAGTTAGCTCCCAAATCAAACTCATGAGATGAACCAGCACCAAGTAATGCTCCATAGGCAGTCCACTGATCAGCAAGCGGCATTGTAGCAGCTACCCCAACAATCATTTTTGATTCAGACGAAAAAGTTCTATTACCCAAAATCAATCTGGTTTGACCTTTTTCATCAAGATAAAACTGACCAAAAAAATCATTCATGGATCCACCATTGTTCCAATCAACATGTTGAAACCCAATCGCAAAAGTTGGAGTAAGTTGGGTGGTAAGACTAAAATCATTACTGCGATCCCCACCATGGGCGGAAAGACTCAGTGCTGATTGTTGCGGTGCTAAATCAATAACCGGCGTTGCAAAAGCGGTACCCACTTGCAAGGCGAGTGCAGCTACCATTATTAACAATGTTTTTTTCATTTTTGATACCCTCCTGAAATTTTAAATTTTAAGATACTTGATTTCATTTCGTAATTAACCAGCAATCCTTGTTCGTTATCAACTTATGTCTGCAACCAAAACCAGTTATCGTAGTGCAATAATTACTGAGCATCTGCCTCCTTGTCTATGGATACTATATTTAAAAATATACATAAAGTAAAGTTTGCTAGTAATCAGACAATCTAGGAAAGATCTCAGCTTCTGAACTTATCTTACAATAACTTGATCAATGCTACTTTCTATATAGCTATCCACCATAGACAGCGATTTATCCTCAATTGAGCCAGGACAAATATCTGACCAAGAAGCTTGCGTTGTATCCTGGGATACCATTCGTCCACCATCATCAAATGAGGCCACTTCTACAATTTTGTATTTAAAATTGGCAGCATCAAATTGTTCATGGATTAGCACGTAGGATAAGTTCTTATTGCCTTTGGTTCTTGCCTTCTTATCCCGCTTTTTTGATTTATTTAGCTCACTGCTTTTTTCCTTGCCGTTGTCAATGAAGACCTTTTTTACCCATATATCGCAAATTTTACTTTTAGAGAAAAACTGCATCCTAGTTGTATCAATATAAAAACTAGAAACATCGTCCGAGTGGATTAATTTAAAGTTTTCTTGAGCATTCACCGAAGCAGTTGCCCCAAAGGTGGCAAGGAGAATGGCCACTATGCTAATTCTTATAAATTTTACTACCATATTTAGTCTTAGCCCCGACAATCTGTTAACGGCCTGGTTTTTGTAGTTACCAACGGCCTTGCTGGCACAGCCTGTTCATAGCGACGAGCAGCGGCAGCAACTAACTCAGGATCAATGCTAGTCGGCACAGCTAAAATACGATTAACCCGGTTTACAATATTATCTGCGGCTGGCGGCATTGCTGTAGCTTGATGGCCTATCTGTCTCGGCTGTCTAACGACTTTAGCCGCCTTTATTTGCGGTTTATCCAATTTTATATTGTATTTTGTTAAATCTTTCCCCAATATCTGGCTGGCTGCACGGGGATCAGCATTATGAAGTGCTTTCGCAAAGTCCATTTTCGACTGCTTCGGCAATTTCTTATACATCCGTAAAACAGCATCACGGTCAATTCTAGGAATCTGGGAACTAAGCTGACGAACTTCCTTAGGATAAACAGAAAACATATTAACCCTCCTATTTCAGTAAACTTCAACATTTTAATCCATTGACATCAAGTATGTGTTTAATAGGTCCTGCTGTTCTGGCGTTAGATTATTACATATTTGCTTAAAGGTATTTACGGTTTGGGCTCTCTTTAATCGTTTGTCCCACGAACTCGAAGTATCGGCAACCGCTTTCCAAATTTGCTGTTTGGAAAGTAATAGTGATCTTATGACTTGTGTTTGCTGATAACCGTCCATGTCTAAACCAACTAGTACTACTACCAAGTTTGCAACCTGATTTTGCCGTTGCTCTAAATTAGTATCAAAAACAACTTGTTGTTCTACCGTCAAACATTGTTTTATTTCATCGTTGGCACTTAGCTTTATATCGTCAATTTTTTTAAAAACCCGTAAATAGTTTATTAAATTAATGTTGTTGGTAGGTCTTGGCACAGGGGCAGGAGTTTGAACTCTATTTTTCCCACCTGGCCCAGATGTTTTAGGGCCTGTTGGCCCAGGCGTTTTTGTCTCTTGCGTTCTTTGCTGTAATGACAACTGAGTCATAGCATCCGTCGTTATTTTTTGCACTTCTTTATTTTTATCCGCAATTATCGCATCAATTTGCCCTCGTTGTGTATCTGAAGCATCAATATTCATCCATAAAGTTTCCTGGTATACATCCGCAGCATTGTACATTCCTGTACCAGTCCAAGCAACAGCGCAATGTCCCGTGTTCCCCCCCCCAAAAATAAGGCAAAAGAAAACTGCACAGGCCACATAAATAGCTTTCATTACTAATCTCCTTTTAGGTTTCAATATAAAGAACCGCTATTTTTCATTGTATATATCGCAGATGTTTCTTTGAGTTTTCTTTGAATTTAGTTTAAGGTATAAATATTTTATGTTTCCAAAAAGGTTTATTGTATAACTAAAGCGAGAATAACTCATATTTATCTTCGTCTATTTCTTGCTGAATTGTACATAAATCAATAAGTAATTCTAAATTCATTAAACTGTTTATTTTAATTTTCAGTTGAACTTTACGAATGGCATCCATTTTATTGAACCATCTTGTCATGCTTTCAAAAAGCACTTTTTCTATACCAACTTTAAGATAATCCCGGTGAATATTAATATCGAGTTCACCGGTATAAGTATTTCTAACTTTTTGGCCACGCTTAACTACTAAATAACCTACCATCTTCCCACTTATTTCGGCAATCAGAAAAAACTGCGCTTGGATAAGTTTATCGACCATACTTATTTCCAGATTGTTCATTTCTACCGGAACATTCTCATGTATCGTTAGCGTCTCACCATTTAGCAATAGATACGATTCCACTTCTCTCACATCCAATACCACAATAGATTCTATACTTTATTTTGCTAGTGTCAACCGCCCTAGCAAATAGTACACCCCTATTGACAAGATAACAACCATAGCCGAAACCAGATACATGATGCTGTAATTAGTCCAGGCAACAATTGCACCAAGAATAAATGGTCCCATTCCCATTCCAAAGTCACCGAGAAAAAAGAAGGTTGCGGTCGCTAAACCTTTACGACTATCCGGAGTGGTTGCTACTGCAATAGTTTGCAGACTAGAAAATAGTGAACCAAAGCCAATTCCAACAATTGCCCCTACCGCAAGAAAAACTATTGGTGAATGGACTTGGCTTAATATAATGATAGCTAAACCAAATAAAACAATTGCAGGATATATAACAACGTTGGGTCCTAGTTTATCCAATGTTCTTCCGGCAAAGGGGCGAGATACAACTACCATTACTGCATATATGACATAAAAATAGCGGGCAAGCTCACCCATCCCCAGTTGTTGAGCGTATACAGAAACAAAGGTTGCTACTCCACTAAAGGAAAAAAGAATGCACATACTAACTATTCCGCCGCGGGCTGCGCTAGGCTCAAAATATTGTAGCCAGTTCGAAGTTGACGTTACAGTAGCCGCGGCAATACTCGCAGGAGAACGCTTAGGCACTTTTATAAATACTGCAGTAACGCCTGCTAAAAAAGACAAACCAGCTACCGCGGTGAATAGCACCGTAAAGTTATTGGTGTTAGCAATAATAGAAAGTCCCAGAAAAGGTCCCATCGCAACTGCCAAACTCATGCAGGTTGCAAAATAGCCAATCCCCTCTCCTTTTCGCTCGGCAGGAATAATTTCCGCAGCTAACGTTGCCGTAACTGTATTTACCACAGCAAAAGCCCCGCCTTGCAGGAAGCGTACGGCCACAATAAACCCCAGACTATGCGCGCCAAAGAAACAAAGACTTATAATAAAGTAAACACCTAATGATAATAGCAGTATTTTCCTTCGATCAAGCTTATCAATCCATTTCCCGGCTAAAGGCCGGATAATTAGGGCACTTACCATAAAGGCTGAAACAGCAAGCCCCGCTTCTTGTTCACCATCCCTTATGACATTCAAAACAAACGCTGGCAACGTCGAAAGAAGTAAATAGAAGGTCATAAATTGAAAAAAGTTACTTATACATATTAAATTAAAATTTTTGGTCCATAAAGATTGCTTTGACATAATTTTTTCTCCACTTATATTATATACTTTGCAGTTATTGAGGCAATTGTTTCTATTATATATATAAGCAGTTATTATGTCGAGATTAAATATGCAAAAACTCCACCGTTCCGTCAGATGAGAAAAACAGCGCTACCTATTCCCGTCTCTATTTCTTAAAGGCGTCCCCCTCATTTTCAAGCTCGGCCCTTCGCCTTAATGGCGATTAACCGAATGCAATCAGCGACTTTTGTAAATTAATGTAGTTATATGTCTGTAAAAATTCGTAACCCTCACTTATTTTCCTGCTTGAATCAACAGAATCGGTCTAACAATTTATTAAACCTCCGCGGAACTTTTCTACAATATTTACATAATATATTACATAAGGAGGTGCATCTTATGTTTGAAAGATACTATCGTCAATATCCTGAGAACGGTTCACCATATTATTATCCTGTTCCTGTTCCGTATCCTTATCCTTACCCGTATCCGCGTCCCCACTACTACCACCATTATTCCTGCTTTGGTCTTGGGTGCATTTTCCGCCCTCACTATCATTATAAATATTGGTATTAAGCCTCTTCTCCCATAAAAGCACGCCCCTAGAGCATAAATGCGCCAGGGGCTATCTCCCGTAATATCTTCCGAGATTTGATTTTTACGGCTAATGATGGCTATTTTTTTAAGCTGTTTCCACCGATTTTTTCAGGGCTTTGGCAAGCTGATCAGCACACGATGTGCCATTCTGACAAAGGTTCCCTTGTAATTTAGTTATTACAGTTTGGACCGGCATACCTTCCACTAATATCGCCAACGCCTTAAGGTTACCTCGACAGCCGCCCACAAATTGTAAATTATGAACATTACCGTCCACTATGTCAAAATTTATTTCTTTTGCACAAACTCCTTGAGTAACGTAATTCACGGTTTTTCCATCTCCCCATCAAAAAAACTTTATCCTATTCGTTGACTATAACTTAGCATAATTTATTTCCTTCTTGCTATCAATCTAAGCAATCCGGGCATAATAAGACGGCGTTCGCAAACCTAAGGTCCAAAATCAGTCGACCGCATAGAAGTCAATTAAGCTATCTACGCGGTCTTCTTTATCTTTTATATTACACTACTTTTTAATTTGGCTAATTATTGCTTGGTTTTAGCATATTGATAAGCTGTCTGCAAGCATTGATCTTGCAAAGTAGCTGGCAGAAGTTGTCGCCAAGCTTTATCAGCATCAGGCACTATTTTTATAGTGGAGCCATCTTGTTTAAATTTCCCACAAGCTACTACTATATACTGATCAAATGATGAATTCACGTAAATTTTTTCTATTGTAGTATAGCCATTAGGTTGAGTGGTTTTTATCACTGTCGCTAACCGCCCAGTCGGACTAATACTGGTAAACTCCGGAGCATACGCATAGGTTATTCCAGATAGTGATTCATTTGGCACATCCGTCCAGACTACTTCTGCATCGTAAATACCGTTAGCACAGACCACGGCCGTAAACATCACCATCAAAACTAATGTTAACCACACTATTTTTTTCATAATAGACCCCCCTAGCACATTTTTTGCATTAACTATTAGTTAATTATTTATATAATGAAATTAAATGCTTTAATATACATTTTGCCATTATAGCAAAAAACTCCTGCTAATTCGACAAAATATTTTCTGTTTTTCTCATATATTTAAAACGTTTTACGTGGTTACCGTTAACTATTATCGTCTCGTTGAACATCGCCAATGGACGAATCCACAGATCATAATTACCATACAGTTGCCGATATACCACCATTTGCTCCAAGGTTTCACTATGCTTAGCAATGCCAATGACTTCGTAATAATTACCCTTATAATGCTGATAGATCCCCAATTCCATTACTTTGTTCCTCTCTTTTCTTACTTTGTTTCGCGTGATACCGGCCGCACTGGAATATCAGGGCTTCCCGCTTTATCATTATAAGTAGCCCGGCAGGCCGGATAACGCGAGCATCCCCAAAAAGCACCGTTCTTGCCATTAATCCGTTGCAATGCTCCTGTCCCACAACGTGGGCAAGGATGTTGTGGTTTGCGTGGCTTACCATTGTCATCATCATAAGCGGCTTTGCAGGCCGGATAACGCGAGCATCCCCAAAAAAGTCCCTTGCGCCCTTTCCGTTCCTCAAGCACCCCCTGCTCACATTGGGGACAAAGGTGCTCACCCTGCGGGGCCAGTTTTATAGAAACCGCACTTGCACAGATGCTGGAAGTAAAATCAGCTTGGGCCTTTAAAAATTTATCCAAGCTTTGCCCGCCATCGGCCATATCGCTAAGAATACTTTCCCACTGCGCAGTAGAGTCGGGATAAGTGAGTTCGTCCGGCAGAATATCAATCAAGGTATACGCCGCATCAGTGGGAATCAGATATTTTTTCTTTTTTTCTTCCCGAAGGAAGCTACGCTGTACCAGTTCTTTTATGATAGTGGCCCGGGTTGCTTCAGTCCCTATGCCACTTACATCTTTAAGTTGTTTTTTTAATTCGGGATTTTTTACATATTTATGGATTTCTTTCATAGCCGCGAGCAACGTTGCGGCAGTAAACCGTGTGGGCGGACGGGTGGATTTCTTTTCGGCTGTAGCTTTGACAAACTGCACGCCGTCACCGGTTTTCATTGCTGGCAGAGTTCCTTCATCTTCTTCTTTTTTATCATCAGCATCAGTACCATAAAGTGCCTTCCATCCTAGTTCACGAATAATCCGCCCACTAGCAGTAAAGGTCTCATCCACCCGCTTTATTTCAACTTTAGTCTGGCTATAAACATGTACGGGATAAAACTGAGCCAAATAGGCCTGAGCAATAAGATAGTAAATATTTTTTTCAGTTTCACTTAAAGCAGCAACCGTACATTTTTCTACAGTAGGTATTATAGCATGATGGGCCGTAATCTTTTTATCATTCCAGGCCCGGCTTTTTTGCTCGGAATTAGCAGTTTGGGCCCAACCAGCCAATTCATTATCGTTTATTTTTGCTAGATTGCCAATAATAACCTTAGCATCAGCCTGTTGGGACTCCGGCAAAAAATCACAATCCGACCGTGGATAACTGGTAAGTTTTTTTTCGTAAAGCCGCTGTGCCGTATCTAATACTGTTTGAGGATCATAGCCAAATTTTTTCCCCGCCAAAACCTGTAATGAGGATAAGGATAAGGGCAACCGATTGGCTTCTTTTTTTTCAGTTGTTTCACAGCTGATTATATCAGCCGCTAACGGTTGAGCACTTAATTTATCGGTTAGTTCCTTGGCTATTTGCTTATCCGCCAATCGCCCTTCAGGGTCTAGCCCTACTTGGTCCTCTTTGGGTTTCCAATAAGCAGTAAACTCCCCGTCGGGGTGCATAAAATCAGCTTTAAGGGTAAAATAATCGGAATGTTTAAAGGCTTCAATATCACGTTCACGCCGCACAACTAACGCTAAAGTTGGCGTTTTCACCCGGCCAACCGGGAAGGTGGTTTTGTGCCCGGCCCGCCGGGCAGCCAAAGTATACGCTCGTGACAAGTTCATGCCAATCAGCCAATCGGCCCTGGCTCTGGCTAATGCCGATTGTTTAAGATTAAAAAAATCGCTGTTCTCCCGCAAATTAGCAATTGCTTTTCTTATACTTTGCTCATCAAGTGCGTTTAATAGAATACGCTTTACCGGTTTTTTGTTATCCAGATAGTCGAGCACTTCGTCTATCAATAGCTGTCCTTCACGGTCTGGGTCACCAGCGTGAACAATTTCATTAGCCTCACCAATAAGCTGTTCAACAATCAAAAATTGTTTTTTAGCGGACTCGCTGATAAGCAATTTCCACTTTTGTGGAATAATTGGCAAATCTTCGGCCCGCCATCTTATGTATTTCTCATCATATTCACCCGGTTCTGCCTGTCGAAGAATATGACCAAATCCCCAGGTAACTACCCCGCCCCCAGTGATTATGTAGCCATCTTTACGACTGGTTGGCCCTGGTAAGTATTTTGCTATTTCTGCCCCCATACTGGGTTTTTCGGCAATATATACCCGCACTTAGCACCTCTTATTTTTAATTCACAGTCCATTTAATATCTTTTCCAGACTGGTCGTAAAATTCCTGTCATCTTCTGATGTTCGCTTTTTTGGTCCCTTGGTTCTTCCGCCGCCTCTACGAAACTTAGCTTTCATTTCGCGTTCTTCGAGAAGAAAATCCATTTTAGCGGCGCTATATTCCCGTCCAGACGGGCTAAGACACTTAGCCCCCTTACCTAGTACCAGAGCTGCTAACCCCCAGTCCTGACTAATAATAACGTCCCCAGGCTGAGTTAAATTCATGACCTTCAAATCAGCTTCTTGCGCATCACACCCAACAACTACATGATGATCGGATATAATGTTATGGTTAAAGCTAGCCACCGTCCAGACTTCTTTTTCATAGTTGCGTCCCAAAATCCTGCATATTTCCAGTACGGTTTTGGGACAAGCATCAGCATCTATTAAAATTTTCATTGGTTATACCCCCTGCCATTTGTGTACTTTATTAGGTATTACCTTGCTGTTACAGGCTAAATTAGGTATAATTTTTCACGGATATATATTTTTTCGTATAAAGATATAAAGTAAATAAGCTTTTCTAGTAATTCATTGGAGGATATATGGACGATATTATTGACCAAGCTAATAAACGGCGTACTTTTGCGATTATTTCCCACCCTGACGCCGGCAAAACAACCCTTACCGAGAAACTGTTACTCTATGGTGGAGCCATTCATCTGGCTGGTTCGGTTAAAGCTCGAAAAACTACTAAGCATGCTACTTCAGATTGGATGGAAATCGAAAAGCAGCGTGGCATTTCGGTAACCTCAAGCGTATTGCAATTTGATTACCACGGTTTTAGAGTTAACATCCTTGATACTCCCGGTCACCAAGACTTCAGTGAAGATACTTATCGTACTTTAATGGCCGCTGACAGTGCGGTTATGCTGATCGACGTCGCCAAAGGTGTCGAAGAACAAACAAAAAAGCTGTTCAAAGTTTGTAAAGACCGGGGTATTCCGATTTTTACTTTTGTCAACAAACTTGACCGTTTTGGCCGCAACCCGTTCGAACTTATGGAAGAACTCGAAAAAGTTTTAGGCATTCGGGCCTATCCGATGAATTGGCCGGTAGGTGTAGACGGCAACTATAACGGCGTCTATAATCGACGGTTAGCTCAAATCGAGCTATTTGATAAAGATGGCTCTCACGGGCAACGGGCACTAAAGTCAACCGTCGGCAATGTAAACGACCCTGCCTTCCGGCAAATATTAGGCGATGCTGCTTATCAAACATTAACCGACGACATTGAGCTATTGGATATGGCCGGCGATCAGTTTGATTATGAAAAAGTGGCAAAAGGCGAGCTTACCCCCATGTTCTTTGGTAGCGCCATGACCAACTTCGGGGTTCAGCCGTTTCTGGAAGAATTTCTGCGTCTAGCCCCTGCCCCGACTCCCAGGCAGACTTCCGAGGGTACTGCCGGTATGGATAGTGATTTTTTCTCAGCTTTTGTATTTAAAATTCAAGCTAATATGAATCCCGCTCACCGAGACCGCATTGCCTTTATCCGGATTTGTTCGGGAAAATTCGAACGTGGCATGACCGTTCAGCATGTCCAATCAGGTAAACAGATTAAGCTCAGCCAGCCTCAACAATTTCTGGCTCAGGACCGTACCATTGTTGATGATGCATATCCCGGCGATATTATCGGCCTGTTTGATCCGGGTGTTTTTGGGATCGGCGATACGCTGTGCCCGGTCGGCCAACATTTCTATTTTCAGGACTTCCCTGTGTTTCCACCTGAACAATTCGCCAGAGTCCAAGCTAAGGATACTATGAAACGCAAGCAGTTTGTCAAGGGCATGACTCAGTTAACTCAGGAAGGTGCCGTACAAGTATTCCAGCAACCAGACGTTATGGAATCTTTTGTTATTGGTGTAGTTGGCAGCCTACAATTTGAAGTACTGGAGTACCGTCTCAAACAGGAATATGGTGTTGACATCCTGATGCATCAGTTGCCTTACGGAGTTGCCCGGTGGATCACCGGCGACGGACTTAATCCAAAAGCCTTAAAAAGCATGGATAACTGCATGTTGCTTCTAGATACCAAGGACCGGCCACTGATCCTTATCACCACTGAATGGCAACTAAACTGGGTACAAGAACGTAATCCAGGCGTTGAATTCCGGTCAACACCACCGGATCTGCCAAAAGAATAAAAATTACCCGTCTCTTGTGCAAAGCCACGGCTGCAGACCATGTGATGTCAGCAGCCGTTTTGCTTTATTTAATGCCGGTAAACACTTATAAGGCGTTGTCTATTTCCTCTGCCAATTCATTAAGGTATGTCCAGCGTTCTAAAAGCGTATCCAGCTTTTCTTTGAGCTGTTGTTCTTCGCTTGTAAGCTGTTGCAGTAATTCAAAATTACTGCCAGCGGTATTTATGCGGCGCTGAATTTCAGCTAACGTTTCTTCAACGGAGGCTATAATATCGTCAATTTGTTCATACTCACGCTGTTCTTTAAATGTGAATTTACGCGGCTGCTTGGCCGAAGTAGGTTTATTGTCAGTGTCATTTCCCGCCTTTTGGGGTTTAGGACTTGGCTCCGCCTCCGGCAACCGCCGGTTGTCTTGATAGGCCGAATAACCACCAATATACTGAGTAATAACACCATTACCTTCAAAGGCAAAGATTTTATCCGCTATCCGATCAAGAAAATAGCGATCATGGGATACTGTGATTACCGCGCCCGGAAAGGTCTCCAGATAATCTTCAAGAATAGTCAATGTTGCTATATCCAGGTCATTCGTTGGTTCATCTAATAATAAAACATTAGGCGATCCCATGAGGATCCGCAATAAAAATAATCTCCGCCGTTCTCCACCGGAAAGTTTGGCGATTGGATTCCACTGTAAATTAGATCCGAACAAAAATCTTTCTAATAATTGTGAAGCGCTAATAACAGTGCCATCCATAGTCGTAATAAAGTTTGCTTCTTCTTTGATATAATCAATTACCCTTAAACTTTCATCCATTTCACGGCTTTCCTGAGAAAAGTATCCCAGTTTTACCGTTTGCCCAATATCAACCATACCTTGATCAGGAGCAATCTTCCCGACAATAATATTGAGAAGTGTGGACTTACCACTGCCATTGGGCCCGACGATACCAACCCGATCGTTTTTTAGCACAATGTAGCTAAAATCATTGATTAAGACCCTATTATCAAAACCTTGTTTAATTGATTCAAGTTCAATAATCTTGCGGCCTAAACGGCTTGACCCCGCTTGGATTTCAAGTTTACTATCGCTTATATCCGTATTTTGCTGACTAATGGTTTGAAAACGTTCAATTCGAGCCTTTTGTTTTGTACTGCGCGCTTGTGCTCCTCGTCTTATCCAAGCTAATTCATTTCTTAATAGATTTTGCCGTTTCCGTTCGCTGCTCTCCGCCTGTTCCTCTCGCTCAAGCTTCAATTCAAGGAACTGGCTATAGTTGCCGGTATAACTATACAGCTTCCCTTTATCTATTTCGATGATCCGACTAACGACCCGATCGAGGAAGTAACGGTCATGGGTTATCATCAATAATGCACCTTTACGTTTCGCCAGATACTGTTCCAGCCACATTACCATGTCATTATCAATATGATTAGTCGGCTCGTCCAGAATAAGAACATCAGCCGGCGTAATAAGCGCACTGGCTAGAGCAATACGTTTTCTTTGGCCGCCGGACATATTGCCGACCCGCGCCGAAAAATCGGTAACTCCTAGTTTAGTAAGAATGATTTTAGCTTCACTTTCCATTTGCCAGATATTTTGCGCATCCATTTGCTGACTTAAACTTATAAGCTTAGTTTGCTCATCTGTGTTTTCAGGATTAATCTCAAGCTGAGCTAACGTATGTTCATAGGCTGATAACACTCGCATCTCCGGGGAATCCCCTTTAAAAACTTGCGCTAATACTGTAGCCTCAGGATCAAATTCCGGATTCTGCGGCAAATATTCTACCCGTACCGTACTTCCTTTGGTTATCTTGCCATTATCAGGCGGCTCAAATCCGGTAATAACTTTTAAGAAGGTTGATTTTCCTGTACCATTAACGCCAATAAGGCCAACTTTATCTCCTTCATCCAATCCGATAGTGACATTTTCAAACAGAATCCGGTCACCATAGCTTTTGCTTAAATTTTCTATTGATATTAAATTCATATTGTATTCCTTCTCTATTTTTGCTACTGTCTCAAATTTTAACTGTTTGCTTCATAATAGGCAATATCCATATATATAAAAATACAAGCCTTTCCGAGTTACTACCCGGAAGGCTTGTATTTTTATATCTTATTACTACAATTTAGCACTTGACTGAGCTTGTGTTTAACCATATTTTTTACAGCTTCTCTGGCTGGTTTAAGATATTGACGCGGATCAAAGTCTCCCGGGTTATTGGCAAAGTGTTCTCTAATGCTAGCTGTCATTGCCAACCTTAGGTCGGTATCAATATTTATTTTGCAAACCCCCATGGTGCCAGCTTTTCTCAACATATCTTCCGGTACCCCTTGCGCATCACTTAGCTTACCGCCATATTTATTGCATTTAGCAACAAATTCAGGTAGTACCGTGGATGCACCATGCAGCACCAGCGGAAAATCTGGCAGCAATTTAGCAATTTTTTCTAGTCTAGCAAAGTCAAGTTGCGGCTCGCCTTTAAATTTGTAGGCCCCATGACTAGTACCAATAGCAATCGCCAGCGAATCAACCTTGGTTCGCTTAACAAATTCTACGGCTTGATCCGGATCAGTATAGGTAGCATCTTTAGCATTAACTTTAACCGCGTCTTCCACCCCTGCCAGCCGCCCTAATTCACCTTCAACACTGACGCCATGAGCATGAGCATATTCTACTACTTTAGCGGTGAGCGCAATATTTTCTTCGAACGGGAATTTAGATCCGTCAATCATTACCGAAGTAAATCCCCCATCGACACAAGCCTTACAAATTTCAAAATCTTCGCCATGGTCAAGGTGCAAACAAATAGCTAACCCGGTATCCTCTACTGCCGCTTCAATAAGTTTTATTAAATAGATGTGCTTAGCATATTTCCGAGCTCCTGCCGAAACCTGCAGGATTAGTGGCGCCTGTTCTTCTTTGGCGGCATCAACAATACCTTGAATTATTTCCATATTATTAACATTAAACGCACCGACAGCGTATTTACCATACGCTTTTTTAAACATTTCTGTTGAAGATACTAATGGCATTCTAATCCCTCCTATTGTTTCACGGTCAATATAATAGTATTGTTTATACTGCTACAACGTATGACATAGTTCCTGATTAACTTTTTCTGTTAATACCGGTTTAATTTCCTTTACCGCCAAAATAGACAGTAATTCAGCTAACTCCGGTGCTATGGTACTCCGCGATGTCAATTCTTCATATGGCACAACCTTTAGCCCATGCCTATTCATCACAACCATAGCATTTGCTTTGCCTTGCAGTATATAGTCAATGGCTGACGCCCCCATACAGCTGGCATTGATACTATCCATAGCTGACGGTGCCCCGCCCCGTGGCGTGTGACCAAGAACAGTCACCCTAGATGTAAACGAAGTTCGTTTTTCAATCTGATCAGCAACCGCATAGCAATCGGCAACACCTTGACTAACCAAAATTATGCTGTAAAGTTTCCCTCGTTGACTGCTTTTTATCAGACCTTGGCACAACCCCTCCATATCCACAGTCTTATCTGGTACTAATACCGCTTCCGCACCACTGGCTAAGCCAGCCATAAAGGTAAGCTGCCCAAAACAGCCATCAATAATTTCGACAATCGCCACCCGGTCGTGGCTGCTTACGGTGTCACGGATTTTATTAATGGCCTGAAGAATGGTATTTAACGCCGTATCAAAGCCTATCGTATAGTCGGTTGTCGGCATATCATTATTAATCGTCGCCGGAATTACTATCGTCATTATACCGGCTGCCGACAACTTTTTCGCATTAGCCAGAGTTTCATTGCCACCCAACGCTACAACTATATCAATCCGCTTTTCTTTTATATTGGCTACGGCTTTGGTAAGCCCGGCCAAAGTATCCAGCCGTTCTCTTCCGCCGAGTTTTAAAATTGATCCGCCCTCTTTAATAATGCCCGCCACTGTACGAGCCTCAATAGGTAAAAAATCTCCTTGAATTAATCCCTCATAGCCGTTTGCTATCCCGATAACTTCAAGATTATGATATAAACCCTTGCGCTTTAACGCACGAATTGCGACATTCATCCCCGGTGCACCGCCACCACTTGTCAACACCGCAATCCGCTTAGTGTTCATTCCTTTTGTCCCCCCTTTTATCAAAATTAACTTGACCCAATTACAATTATTGTCTTACGGCAACCTATTTACACCCGTAACACTTAGGTACAATGGGTGCCCTTAACCGGGCCGGCGACTGAAGCCCTGAGCCTAATAGCGGTCGAACATAATACTTGAACGCATCAGTAATATAGTTCCCTTCACTATTAATAAATTCATCAGGCATTAGCTTGGTTTTTCCGGCAACTTCGCCAAGCTCTGTTAAACGGTAGTCCACTGAGTAGTAACCGGTGCGATGAATAGTAATCGAGCCGTTTACATTATGCCAAATTGCCATTTGAACAGCTCGTTCTCCTGCTTCCCTGGCTTCATGCTGATCAACATCTGATACACAACCTACAAAAGATCGCTGCAAGTAACCAAATGTATCACTGCGCACCCGGGAAATTCCTAACCGTTCTTTAATCGTTTCGCTTAAAAGTTCACCTAAAGCGCCTGACCCTGAAAGCGATATGTTGCCATGCGCATCCACTTCAACATTTTTGTGCAAAGAAACCGTAATTGGCGTACCGCTTTCATCCCGCAAGCCTTCCGAAACAGCTACTATACACATTCCATGGCGGTCATACACTTTTTTGACATCGGCAACAAATTTTTCAATATTAAACACCCGTTCCGGTAAATAGATAAGATGTGGCCCATCTTCAGGATACTTTTGGGCAATAGCTGAAGAGGCCGTCAAGAAACCAGCATTACGCCCCATTACCACCCCTATGTACACTCCAGGAAGTGCTCGAACGTCAAGGTTAATCCCCATAAAAGTCTGAGCAATAAACCTTGCTGCCGAACCAAACCCAGGAGTGTGATCATTGACCATCAAATCATTGTCAATCGTCTTAGGAACATGCACCGATCTAAGGTCATAGCTTGCTTTCATTGCCTCTTCGTTAACAATTCGTACCGTATCGGCAGAATCGTTGCCGCCAATATAAAAGAAATAGCGTATATCATGGGCTTTGAGTACTTTAAAAATTTCATAGCAATACTTACTATCAGGTTTCGCTCTAGTAGATAAAAGTGCAGATGATGGTGTCAGCGCTACCTGCTCCAAATTATGGGTAGTTTCCTGAGTAAGGTCGAGAAAGTTTTCATTAACTATACCGTCCACACCTTTGACCGCACCATATACTTTGGATACTTGCAAAAACTTTCTTGCCTCTAAAACAATGCCTGCTAAGGATTGATTGATAACTGCCGTTGGCCCTCCGCCTTGAGCAACAAGCACTTTTCCTTCAAGCGACATACTTTACTCCCTCCAAATCTTATGACACATATACCACAACCTATGCGCCCTATTCCTCACTATACCATTAAGCTTGTTTTTACTTAGTTAAGTCATCCCTATTATTGCCCACCGCTTCCCTGCATATTCCATTGTCAAAGGTTAATAAATCCAAGTAGTACCACCTGCTTTCGAATTAACTTTACCCAAGGAGGTATTGTCTTTAATTATTGTGGAAATAATTTTATGGGTAAGTGGCTTTTAACATTCTCTACAAGTAGCATAAGGGGGTTTTTAATATACCTATACTCACTGTAAAAACTGAACCATTTGAGTTTGCTTTTGATGACCAAGTTACCCACGCATTATTAACCATCACCGATTTAGAGACTGGCCTTTCTATCGTGCTTGATTCATCAAAAATTAATAAGTCGCCAAAGATTGACCGAATTACCGCAGAATCAATTATAAAAGAGTTCAGCCGTAAAATAGGTCATGACTGGCATTAATTACCTTCCGACATAAAATTGTCGGATTTCCTTTTGTAACACGCTAGAATCCGTTTATATTTTAACATATTTTACCACCCAAGCTTCCTTTTATTGTAAAATAGTTGTTTTATCCTGACGGTTTTTTATGTTTTTATCCTATCTCTTTATCTTTTGTTTTTGCTACCCGAAAAATTTTCCTCATATAAATTGATTTTTTATTCTGCTATGGTTATTATGGTATTAGCACTCTCACATTTAGAGTGCTAATACCAATCTTGCTGTTCTTACCGTGTAACGGCAAGAAAGAACCATTAACCGGGAGGAGCGTTTTTATGACTCAGGAAATTAAAGAAAACCGTGAATTTCAAGCGGAAACTAAACAATTATTGAACCTTATGGTTCACTCTATTTACACTAATCGGGAGATTTTCTTACGTGAACTAATTTCTAATGCCTCCGATGCTATGGATAAGATCCGTTTCGAATCATTAACTAATCAATCGCTGCTCGAGGGAAATAATAATTTTGAAATTTTCCTCATTCCAGATGAAGCTAGCAAAACCCTGACCATTTCCGATACCGGCATCGGCATGACCTACAATGAAGTAATCGAAAACATCGGCACTATTGCCAAGTCAGGCACCAAAGCCTTTTTGGAAAAACTAAAGGATAACGGTACCAACACTGACAATGATCTAATCGGCCAATTCGGCGTCGGCTTTTATTCAGCCTTCATGGTAGCAAAAAAAGTAACCTTAATTACCCGTGCTGCCGGCCAACCTCAGGGAGTCCGCTGGGAATCTACCGGTGATGGAACCTATACTATTGAAGCCTGCGACAAAGAAACTCGCGGTACTACCATCATTCTTAATCTCCAAGATGAGCACGCATCTAGCGAACACCCCAAAGAAAACTTTTTAGACCGCCACAATCTTGAAGGATTGGTTAAAAAATATTCCGAATATATTCGTTACCCTATTAAGATGAACTTTGTCAAAGAAGTTCCCGTTCTTGATGCTGACGGAAAAGAAATCCCCGATACACCTCCTGCCCAAACTGTTGAAGTTCGTACGTTAAATTCGATGACCCCGCTTTGGACCAAAAATAAAAATCAAATTACGCAGGAAGAATATAGTACTCTTTATAAAAACCTATTCCATGATTGGGAAGATCCACTTGAAGTTATTCACTCTAAAGTAGAAGGCCAGGTGGAATATACCACCGTGCTATTTATTCCTGCACACGCCCCTTTTGATTTTTATCAACGGCAAGACAGTGCCGGTATTCAGTTATATTCTAAGAATGTCTTTATCATGGACAACTGCCAAGAACTTTTACCGGAATACCTCCGATTTGTCCGTGGTTTGGTGGATTCTCCCGATTTTTCACTTAATATTTCACGCGAACTTTTGCAACAAAGCGCCCAGCTCAAATTAGTTGGCAAAAATCTTGAAAAGAGCATACTTAAGAATCTTGAAAATATGCTTACTAAAGATCGGCCCAAATATAACAAATTGTGGCTAGAATATGGTAAAGCCCTCAAAAATGGGGTTTATTCTGATTTTCACAGCCGAGAAAGATTACAAGAACTATTGCTGTTCCCATCTTCATATAGCACCGAAGAACTTACCACTTTTAAGGATTATCTTATTCGCATGCCCGAAAGCCAAACCGTCATCTACTATGCCGCTGGCAAAGATCGGGCTCAAGTAGAACACTTACCGCAAATGGAATTGCTCAAAGAGAAAGGTATTGAAGTGCTTTATTTACTTGACCGGGTTGATGAATTTGCTATTGAGGCCTTAGGCAGCTATCAAGAGAAAAAATTCCATTCGATAAGCCGCGGCGAACTCAATCTAGATGACACCTCATCTGAACTGCAAAAACAACAAACTGCCGATCTAACTAAAGACAATGCCGCACTACTTACCGCCATCAAAGAAGAATTAACCGGAAAAATAGCAGAGGTTAAAATAAGTACCCGCCTTAAATCAAGCCCAGTCTGCCTGGTCAGCGGCGATAACGGCATTAGCCTTTCTATGGAGCAAATTTTGGCTGAAATGGATAACCCTCTATATAAAGCCAACAGGATTCTAGAACTTAATGCCACCCACAATGTATTTTCGATATTAAAATCGCTTTACGAGAATGATGCTTCATCCCCTGAATTTAAAGATTACTGTCAGCTCTTATATGGTCAAGCTTTATTAATGGAAGGTTTACTTCCTGAAGACCCCATCGCCTTTGCCAATAAAGTATCAACTTTAATGGCCCGCAACAATAAATAAGTGATATAAAAGTCCTGCAACCTTATCGGTTGCAGGACTTTTATATCTTCATACTAACTTATACGACTTCCGCAATTCGTTCAACTTCACCGACAGTAGATGATAAAGCTTGCATTGTCGATGATATTTCTGTAGTAGCCTCCGCCTGGCGCTTGCTAAGTTCCGATGTCAGTTGAATAATTTTTACTACTTCGGTAGTATCTTTATGAATGTCTTGTAATAGTTTTTTTATTTCACCGACTGACTGAGCACTGTTTACAGCCATTTTCCGAATCTCATCGGCCACAACGGCAAACCCCCGTCCCTGCTCACCAGCTCTGGCAGCCTCAATGGCCGCGTTAAGTCCTAATAAATTGGAGTTTGCAGCAACATCGCTGACAAATTTCAAAATATCATCCGTTTTATTTATTTTAGTCAGTACACTTTCTCCACCAACTTTGACCTTGCCTAGTTCCTGGGCTAATTTTAATGCGGTATCTCCCAGTTCATTTGTAGTCGCCGCCATTTCTTCCGTTGTCGCCGCAATATTTTGCGCCGCTGCATAAAGGTTATCCTGGGCTTCATAGCTTACTAGTATGTTAAATACACCAAGGAATTCGCCATCATCAGCAAATACCGGCATACAATTTGCTTTAAAGCTAACTGGCAGTCTATCATCCTTTTTTACTGTCTCATAGATAGGTTTCTGGGAATTAATACACTGACCTATGCCATTGTTAGGAGGAAACGAGTGACGCTCACCCACTTTAAAAGGATTCTCACCAGGTACAAAATCAGCCTGTTTACTATATTGAATTAAACCATCCTTGCTAACAATAGTTATCCCACATGAGTGTGGATTCGCCGCTACCATAACATCAGCTGAAGCGGCTAATGATTCCAATTTGTTCATTTTTATACCCCTTCCTTTCTCCAACTCAAAGCACAAAATAGCTATAAAAGCAGTTGTCCTCGAACTTATTTCATAAATATAAAAATCCCACCACAAACTATTGCACTATAGATAATTTTCGCTATTTTCTTATTATTTCCTTCATATTTTGTAAAATTTTAGTGAAAAGTTACATAGGTTTGTTATTTTACCATTATATAATGGGGACTTGCCCAACTGACCAGTCCCCATTAAACTCATAGCCTAGTAAAAATTATTTTAATTGGTGTTCTTTTATATAATCTTTTATGGCTTTACCCATAAGTCGTTTACCGGAAATATCGGGATGGAGCCCATCTTGCGAATATTTTATTGGTAGGCAACCGCTCTCATCCACTAATACTGAGTAAATGTCAATAACATCCGGCTGCGTTTTGAGAAAATCATTAACCGCGGCTAATTCTTCTTGCCAATTTTCAGCGGTTGGCTGGTTAAAGACTTGTCTAATGCGCTCTGGATTTAGCGGCGGAATGGTTAGAAATATCGGTCTAATATCATTATCCAAACACTTCTGTTTGATGTCTGCCAATGATTGAATCACCTCTTGCGCACTGGCCCCCCCACGAAGGCTGTTACTGCCGCCTAAGATTATGAGATACTTAGGTTTAAAAGGCAACACATCCTGTTCAAAACGGTTGTCCAACATCTCGGCAGTATCACCACTTCGGCCTAAATTTTTCACTTCAACTGGTAAATAAGTAAAGTAATTAAACCGTGGATCCGACGGAGGATTTGATATAGCGCCACCACCATGAGTAATGCTATCGCCAAATGCCCCCCACTTATAGCTACGTTTTTCTACTTTAAACGCTACTGCATCAGAGTACACTCCGATTGGCTGATTTTCATTGTTAAGCGCCATAACCCGCCAATAATAATTACCACTTTCAATATAAGGCTCTAAATCATAATAATCAAATCCTTTATCCGCCGTATAGGTTCGTACTCTATACGTTGAAGGTGTTACCCCATTAGGGTTCTCCGGACTATGGTTGGTTATTTCTATTTGATATTTAGCAGCATTCAGTACCGGAATCCATGCATATACCATATATACCGGTGCCGGACAGTTTTTATATGATACCGTTGTAGTTGGTTTTATAGTGTTTTTCTTGAGTTTTTCTAGCGCAACTGGCCGTGAGAAATGCCCAACCGGTTTTTTCTCATAGTCTAAGGGACGAACCCGATAATACAATTTTCTAAGATTATAATCTTTAAACAAAGATAAATCTAATTCTACTCCGGGTGTATAGATCGCAGTGGTTGTATACACTACTTTATCCCTAGGCGCATAGTCATCTTTGTCAACATAAACACGGGATACTTCCAATTCATACATCACTGCATCTTCCGCATTGGTCCATAACAACTGTATTTTCCCTTCCGCCGCATAGACGGGCAAACTTACAAGCATTAATAATAATGTCATTAAAATGATTTCTATGTGTTTCAAAAAAGCTTCCTCTCCTTCAATTAATAATACAAAATAAATTATTAAATTCTCAGCAAACATCGTCAATTATATAATCATGTTTATAATTGTACGCTTAATAAAAATCAATTTCAACTATTACTAGTATCCACTCAACCTGGATCCGTTTAACGCAGTTTTATTTCTATTTAAATGTTATATTTTTCCTAAATTATCATTATATTTTTAAATGTTTAATTGCAATAACAAATATATCTCTTCGTGATATAATAAAGTTATATTTACTTTTTTTTTGCATAGTACACGATTTTTTAAATAAGGGAGGCCCTTTTATGCAACCAAAATACCCACATTTATTTACTCCGCTAAAGGTTGGCAATGTCATTTTTAAAAACAGGATTTTCACAGGACCATCCAATCACAGTCTTCAGGCGTCAGAACCTTATCCCACCGAAGCCGCTATTCGCTATTACGCCAACAAAGCTAAAGGTGGCGCCGCCGTTATCACTGCCGGTTCCTGTATGGCTGACCCCGAAATTTTTGCTCCGAACCGTCCAATTACCCCCGCATGGAACCAATATAACCTTAATGATGAATTTGGTTTGCGTTATTTCACCCAACAGACCGATGCCATCCACTTTTACGGAGCCAAAGCTTCTATAGAATTCATCCTACTTCCGTTGGGCGGCTACGGCTATGCCGACACCGCTACCAGACAGGTTTATGCCCCTAGCGAGACGCTGGAGTATGGCTTCCAAGTTCACGAAATGCCTGAAACTGAAATGAACCGATTAGCTGATGCCTTTGCAAAAATGGCAGAAAATGCCAAAATAGCAGGTTTTGATATGATTTTAATTCACGGCGGTCATGGCATGCTACTCGGACAATTTCTCTCGCCAAACTACAATAAACGAACCGACAAGTACGGCGGAAGTATAGAAAACCGAGCCCGCTTTCCGCTCATGATTTTAGATCGCATCCGCCAAAAAGTCGGTCAAAGCCTGCTGATTGAATATCGCATCAGCGGCTCTGAACTTACCGAAGGTGGCTTAGAATTGGACGAATCAATTCAGTTTGTTAGACTCATTGAAGATAAAATTGATTTAATTCATGTCTCCGCCGGAGATATCGGCAACCCAACAACAGCATCAATTATGCATCCATCGGGATTTTTAAAACCTGCACCCAATGCCTATCTGGCCAAAGCAGTCAAAGCCGCTGGCGTGAAAGTCCCCGTCGTCACAATAGGTGCAATTTACGACCCCGAAATAGCAGAAAAAATTCTTGCCGCTGGTGATGCCGATGTTGTTTCAACAGTCCGGGGAATCATCGCCGATCCCGCCATGCCAAATAAAGCCCGTTGCGGAAAAAATGGCGATATCGTGCCCTGTATCAAATGCTTTAATTGCTTAGATGACCATTACGATGCTCGGTTCTTTTCCTGCTCCGTGAATCCTACTATTGGCCGGGAGCATCGTTTGCCCTATTTAATACCACCGGTTGATCAAATGAAAAAAGTTGTTGTTGTCGGTGGTGGGCCTGCCGGTATGAAAGCCGCCCTAGTAGCAGCAAAGCGTGGTCACCAGGTTACTCTAATTGAAAAGAAAGATCATCTTGGCGGACAATTGGACTTTGCCGATAACATAGCATTCAAATATGATTTAAAGTCTTTTAAAAATTATTTAATTCGACAAATTAAAAATTCAGCAGTAAAACTGATGTTAAATACCAACGCAACCCCAGAATTATTGAGGTCCCAAGCGGCCGATGTAGTTATTGCAGCCCTTGGCGCTGAGCCAATTGCCCCGTCAATACCAGGCATTAATAATAATTCGGTACTGTTTGCTACTGAGGTCCATGATAATATGGCCACAATTGGCCAGAAAGTGGTTATCGTCGGCGGTGGCCAAGTCGGCTGTGAAATAGGTTTGCATCTTGCCCAATCAGGCAAAGAAGTTGTATTGGTGGAAATGGAACAGGCCGTGGCTACCGACGCCATGTACCATTATCGCCTGCCGCTTTTAGAAGCGATGAATGAAAGTGTTCAAATTATTACCCTTGCACGGTGTACCGAAATATCTGACCATGGCATCAAATATACTGACAGATTTGGCACAGCTAAAACCCTAGCGGCAAGTACTGTAATAATTGCCGTTGGGATGAAAGCTAAACTCGATGAGGCCGAAACTTTGCGAGATACCGCTTTTGATTTTATATCAATAGGAGACTGCGTAAAAGCTAAAAACGTAAAAATGGCTATCCGTACCGCCTTTGATGCCGCTTCGCAATTGTAAATAAGCAAATCACTTCCCCTCGTGAGTATCCGTTGCCATTAAAATTAGTAACCAATATCAAAGATAGACCCACGCCTAAGTTATCGCTAATTTAGGCGTGGGTCTATCTTTATCACCATCCTTATTTCCCGTCCTGATTGCCCTCTAATTTTACATCTATTTCTCTGAATCCCTTGATTAAGCTATCAACAACAACTACGCCCCAAGCAGAAAGTTGTCTTTTGGCTATAACAACCGAGAGCAATTTTTTGCCAACATTATAAATGCGTATGGGACAGCCGATTAACCGCCCTTGGTCTGCCTGTTATAATTCTAAGTTCTTCGAGTATTAATATTGAATTGTAGGTCAGATTTTTGTCCATCGCCTGGATGTACGCTTCTACCTTACTAATTATCCTATCTACGACATCTGCCGCAATCACCGCAATGCCTCCCGCGCCGATCAATAGCCCAAGGATAAACCAAATCATTGCTTATTCTCCTCCACTTGATATTTTTTTCTTCTATTCCAAGGCTGAAACGCCTTAATTTTTTCTAATAGCCCCTCTGGCTTGCCGTCAAAAGTTATTGCCCGATCATCTACAATTACAACTGCTGGTGGTTTTTCACCCGTCACGTCATCGACCGTAATGTTGTTTTCAATAAGCCATTTTTTTATTGCCTCAATGCCACCAGCGTGATAGCATCTGGAAGAAACGACCACTACTCGGTAGTACCGCCGAATCTCGGCAATTACTTCCCTGATTCCCGGTACTGGCGGATCGGGCATTATAGTAGCACCTTGCCACTTAGAAGTATAACTATTTATTACTCCATCAAAATCAAAAATTACCGTTTGCTTTGCCATCTTTGTCATGCCTCCTTTTTTAGTATTATTGCCATCACAATCATGAATCCAAACAACGCCAACGCCTATACGTATACTTTTCCGCACTTAATTTGAACATTGTTGTTGATAACTTTGTGGATAAGCTGTTGCCAATTTACTAATAATTACTGATAAACTCTGGATAACATTGTGGATAAGTTAAATCAGCTATTCCCTAAATAGTAAAAGACCGCCTAAATTTATCGTTTTTAGCGGTCTTTTGGGTTGTGTTTTCACACAGCCCCTTCAACTTATTTTATTAAAGAAAGGCAATAACTATTATCCACCAACTTGCGACATATTCCAGGGGTAACCGCTGTCCCAACAATTTAAATGTCCTTCTAATTTATCCCTAATAGCATTATGAAAAATCTCAGTTAAAGCCCTATCACTAGCACCATTTCTAAGCGGAGTCTTAATATCAATCTCGGTATTAGACAATAGACATGGTTTTAACCGTCCATCCGCAGTCAACCGCATTCTATTACAAGTTCCACAAAAATGCTCCGATATAGGCGTAATAAATCCAAAAGAGCCTTGAGCCTTGGGTGAATGGTAATATTTCGCCGGTCCATTTCCTTGAATAACAGTGCTCGGCTTGAACATTTTTCTTCCTTTAATCCCCAATAGTTTCTTAACCATAGCAATATCCATTCCCCTTGGGACTGCCTTATTGTTAATCGGCATATACTCGATAAATCTTACTGAAATTGGATAGCTGTTAATAAGTTTTGTAAAATAATCTAAATCACGTTCCGTTAATGCGTCAGTCAAAACAACATTAAGTTTGACGGGAGTAAGTCCAGCTTTCAAGGCACTTTCAATGCCTGCTAATGTATCAGCTAGGCAACCACAAGTAGTTATTTTGTTAAAACTAACTGGATTAATCGTATCAAGGCTGATATTTACTCGGTTTAACCCCGCGATCTTTAAAGCTTCTGCTAAAGGCGCCAACAAGCTACCATTGGTGGTTAGCGAAATATCAGCAATCACTCCCAACGCCTTAATTGATGCCACGAACTCCACTAACCCCTTACGAAGTAACGGTTCCCCTCCGGTTAACCTAATTTTAGTTATACCTGCTTTATTGAAAATTTTGATCAATTTCAGCATTTCCTCATAAGTAAGAATTTCTGAATGATCCCGCCACGCAGTCCCTTGCGAAGGTAAACAATATACACAACGAAAGTTACACCGATCCGTTACTGACAACCGCAAGTAGTTAATTTGGCGGTTATATTTATCAAGCATGTATATTCCCCCGTATTAGTTAACCATTAGATTTGTTTTTTTCTTGGTACCGCAATAATATATTATATTCTTCTGGAGTATCTGCATCCACAGTGCAACCAAGATCATTAACTGGAGCATAGACCGTATATTCATCAAATTGCTGTAAAACCAGCCGCAATCCACCCTTACCACGAAAATTACAAATCGCACTAAAGCAATTGCACCTAATCAATGGTGGGTGTTTTTTTTCTCCATTAAAGGTTGGAAAAACCACCTTTGCCCCTGTCTTCTCCAAAGTCTCCCGAACCGTTTGAAAGGTTTCTGGTGAAATCGCTGGCATGTCGCCTGGCAAAAAATATGCCGCATCGCACTGCTGTATTTGACCCAACCCCACTTGGAATGATTCTAACATATCTCCGTTTCGATAATTGGGGTTGTACACTACCTTTGTATTTTCTTTGTCTGCTAAGATTGCTTCAATTTCAGCCCCACGATAGCCAACAACAACGATAATCTGTTGTACCCCAGTCTGTTGTTGCAAGTTTTCGACCGATCTTTCTATGATAGTACTATCAGCATACGGAAGCAAGGGCTTAAATTTTCCCATTCTGCTAGATAATCCTGCCGCAACAATAATTCCACCATAGCAAACATCGTTTTTGACCATGACTACACCTACTTATTTTCGCTCATCATCCTACCGCAGAAAGCAGAATCTCCATTCTCCCACCACATACCATTCCTTCTTGTGCAGCGACATCATTGTCAAGAACATACGTGACAACCTTGGCCTTATTTTCCTCTTTAATACTATATGCTTCTCGGCGAATTTCACCTTCTACACAGCCGCCGCCTATGGTACCAATGGTTCTTCCATCAGAAAGAATCAGCATTTTTGCTCCAGCCTTGCGAGGTGTTGATCCCTTTGTTTCAATAATAGTTGCCAGCACTGCTTTTTCATTTAAAGACATGCATTTTTTAATCTGCGACAAAATGATTATGGTTTCTTGCGAAATATAATCGACCTTTCCGCCATCAATCAAAACTATATCGTCTTGCTGTAACGTATTAAATAAATTAGCTTCTACTTTACGGTAGCGTTCCTGGATAAGTTCCGCCGATATACTAACAGCAATTTCTGCTGGCGTACGGGCACCGATCGCTAAACCTATTGGCATATGTACGCGGGAAATTTTTTCAAGAGCAATTCCTTGTTCTTGAAAGTAATCTTTAATAATAACTGTTCTCCGTTTACTGCCAATCATTCCAATATAAGACAAATCTTTTTTTATTATTTTCTCGAGTATAGTGACATCATGCCGATGCCCTCTCGTCATAATCACCACATTGCTCCACTTACCAAGTGAAAGTTTAGCGATAATCGATGAAAAGTCATCACAAAGAATGACATCTGCCTGAGGAAACATTTGGCGGTTTGCAAAAGCTGGTCTGTCATCAGCTACAATTACCTTATATTCCAGCATAACGCCAATTTTTACTAATGCTTGCGATAGATGCCCGCCACCAAAAATAATTAATTCTTCCGGTGGAAAAAATGATTCCAGCATAACCGTATAGGCCATTCCAGACCGATCAGGCACTTCCAATTTACAGCGTACCCAATTTGCATTAGCTTCAAGATAGGCTACTAAGCACTTCGTCCGCTCATCCAGCCAAGGCTCGCCTAGCGTACCAATCGTCTCTGCTCCCGACCACAGCCTTCTCTTGCCAATATACGGACCATCCAGCACCGTTGCCAAAACAGCAGCCTGACCATTTTTCATATAGTAGAGCAACTGCTCATACAACTCCATTTTTCCACCGTCCTCCTAATACAATCTGTTCTACTAATATAAAAATGGAAATTTTTTTATTGTTTAATCTACTAAAACAATACCTAGTTTTTTGGCTACTTCAGAAGCAGCGTCAACAGATGGTACTGCCTTTTTCAGTACTAAACGTGCGCCACCACGATTCAATGCCTCAACCATACTGTTTTGTTCCGCGGCATATACGGTAACTCGCTGCAATTGCGGTTCATTAACTTCTACTATTTCTACCTTTATTTTTTTCTCCCGCATAATCTGCATAATTTCTTTATAAGCTTTGCTGTCGTCAGTACCAGCTCCCAACACCGCTCCCATTAATATACCTGGTACATTAATGCCACGACGGGCAAAGAGTTCCGGATACAGTTCAATTTTCACACCAGTAATCTCGCCTTTTGCCAAATCATGGGCTATTCGGCCTGTATTAGTCGGCGATCCCACGGCCTGACTGCTTCCGCCTACCACAGCATCGCCAAATGGCTTAACTATAGAGTTTGCTTTTTTTGCTAACTCCCGCGCTTTCTCAATTGCCACCTGCATGGTTTTATCAATAGCGTCTTGTTCTTTATCTTTTATATTTTGTTCAATAAAAGCTTCAACTTCCAGATTTGTTTTAAAAAACGGATGCATATACTCAATGACAACCGGAACTATGCTTTTAGCTGATACCGAATGGACAGCCGCGGCCATGGCTATCATTACATCCGCCGGAACATTTACCGGAATATTGGTTTTAAGCGCTAAGTTTGCTGCTAGATTACCAATTATCACGCCACCACCTATATGGGTTGAACATAATCCCGCCACCATGACTCTAGGCGTGCATGGATTACCGATCGTAGGTGAAAGCGCTAAAACAATTGCCTTATTCATTGATTCCGGCGAGCCTTTTTTCATCTCTACCATTGCTGCCGCAGTCGCCGCAGCCCCTGCCCCAAAACCCTCCATATTACAGCCAGTTGTCGTTTTACCCGCCCGAAAAATCGTACCTATTTTGAGAATAACGGAGCTCACGCGAAATAGCTCATCTTCATCCACAATCGTTTCTTGAAAAGCGCGGTATAACCCCGAATAAGTACAAGAATCACCGGTCCCAGCACACGGCTCTAATCCACAGGTATGATTACCAACCTGTGCACCTAATGTATACACTAAAATTCGGTTAACTAAATCATCCTCAAATAGTCGGTTTGCAAAGTCATCAGCGGCCAATTCTTGCGGCACTTGGCCAAGCAAAAAACTAGAGCTACTTGTCAAGCCGATTTCTGTTGCATATAAATTATGACGAAAGGCCGCCTGAACGGATGCCTTAACTTCCTCACGGCTTAATGCATTTTCATGCATTGCCTCCGCAATGACTACATCACTCACCCGGACCTGCAGTTCCTTAGCAATTTCAAGGCTTTCCCCGATGGTAAGATTACCTATATTATAGCCTTGTTTCTTTATATAGTTTATAAGTGCATCCATACTTATCTCCTGCCAATAATTTTAGTTTTTTACTCTGACTTGAATATCACAAAGGGTTTCCAATGGTTTTATAATTGCAGAGATATCTTCCTTACCAAGCCCAGCAGCCCGAACTTGTTCATAAAGTTGCTGCACAACATTTGTCAAAAGCATCGGAACTTGTACATCTTTCGCGGTTTGTACAGCCAGTTCTAAATCTTTGTACTGCAAATCAACTGTGAACCCTGGCGTAAAATTCCCCTTAAACACAAAGTTAGGCATTTTAGCTGACAATGCATAACTATTACCGGAGCTCGCACTAACAATATCAAATATTACCTGAGGATCCAGTCCCATTTTAGTGCCAAGGGCAAAGGCTTCTGCAGCGCCAGCCATATTAATTGCTAACATTAGGTTATTAACAATTTTTACTGCATCCCCGGCTCCAACCGCACCGATATGATGAATTTTTTTACCTAATATCTGAAACAAGCCCTGATAACGAGCCAGCGCTTGTTCGTCGCCCCCAACCATAATGGTAAGCGTACCTTCCGCAGCTCCTTTCACGCCGCCACTAACCGGCGCGTCAAGATAACAAACTCCCGTTTGGGCCGCGAGCCGGGCCATTTTCTGCGTAAATCCCGGAGCAACACTTGACATATCTATAATACCAAAACCATCACCAGCGCCAGCCAATACTCCTTGTTCACCAAGTAGTACTTGTTCGACAATTCCTCCGTTGGGCAACATTGTAATAACCACTTCAACCTGCTCTGCCAAGAGCTTAGGACTTTCTGCTTTTTTGGCACCAGCCAATATCAACTCTTCTACAGCTTTAGCATTTACGTCGTTAACCACTAGCAAGTGCCCGGCTTTCAACAGATTGAGTGCCATCGGCTTGCCCATCGCTCCTAAACCTATAAACCCTACTTTCACACATATACCCCCATATCACTTATTAACGCCACAACATACATTCTCTGGAATCATCATTACCAGTTCATCGATAAACACAATTGCACCATGGATAATCCCTGCATTTCTTAATTCTGTTGCCTTGGCTATGCCTCGCTCTAATGCCCTAAGTTTTGTAGTCATACTTATATTTTTAACCTCAACCGTAACCAAGTGGCCAGGGATATCGGTATTTGGATCAAGTTCATCAGCTGGCAATTGTCTGATCCCGGGATCAGGGAAATAACAATGGTTTGCTATAAGCGTCGCACAGCTGTCGGCAATCCTAGCAGTTTGTCCAAAAACAGTTACTGAGCTAGCTATCCCTTTTGTAAAGCTTCTTCCGCCTAATCCGCTTGTAGCAACACCGCCGATTCCCCTTCGGCTGGAAAGTTCTATTAAATGAGTTAATTGGGTTGCGCCAATGCTGGGGGTAATGCCGATCTTGGTCATTTCCTCACCCCACAGCCGAATCGCAATATCTCCGCCATTATTAATGATGACCTTAGCCGCGCCTCTTTCCACCAACCAGTTCGCTACCAAGTCGGCGAAAGTTCCCGCTACTGCAGCCATTGGCGTCAAACTAAGGTCTTTCGTTGCCCTAACAGCCTCCACCATATAAACCAAAGGAAGCGGCAGCCTCCTTATATCAGTATTGTTTGCTGTAGGAAAACTTTTTGCTACAGGCAAAACAAGGGATAATTCCTCTAATAAACTGATGCCATATCTAGCCGCTCCCTGCAATTTATCGATCAGCGATTGCCCCTTGTCCTCCGCGTACGCAATTAAAGTCATCTGCATTGGACCATAGTCAAGATACACTTTATTCGCCGAAATAACTTGAATCATAATCTTCTATTCCTATGACCATCAACTATTTTTTATATCTTCCCGCATTCTTATATAGTCCATATGTCCACCAATTTCCTTATATTTTTCCAACGTCATAGTATATTCTACCGGAGCAACCGTAGCTGGTGTCGGCACCCAAGTAAAGGCTTTCGGTACTACCTTTTCCACATCAACCATAAAATTAATGCCCCCACCCGGAAGAACGAACGTTTCCGCTCCGCCAATCGTCAATTTTGCCTCACCGCAATGTACCGCCTGTGTTACCTGAAGCGGATTAACCGCAACCCCCGCCCGGGCACTCCCCCCGGTGCCACCAGTATAAACAGCCGAAACTCGCGCCTCTTCACAATTTGCAACAATCGTATTAACGGATTGCCTCACCCGTTTTGTTAAGGGGATTTCGATAACGCCCCCGTCTTTTTCGACTTCAAATAACGCCGCTTTCTGCCCGGTAGTCTCTGTAACTAAGATTTTCATACCTGCTTTGGCTATCAACATGTCCACCGACTGAATTGCATCACGCGGATTTTCAATATCTGTTCCACCCCACCCTGGTCCAGGCTCCCCAAAATAACGCCCACGTGTACTCCTTCTCGCCTTAGGAGTGACACCGCTCCAGCTCATACCGACAAATTCACCCGCTAAATGTTCTGAAAGCAAACCTACAACGTGATGATCCAAAATAATCGCTTCATCCACTGCTTCTTTTAGGACACTAGCAAACATACCAATAGTCGCACTACCGCAGCCTACACGCATCTTGGTATCAATAATCCCATTTATTATTGGTCGGGCCCCAACCTCAAGTTCCAACTCACTACCATCGTCGACTTTGACCGTAACACGTTCACCATTCGCAATTTCTACAACAGTTCGTGCAACAATAAAGCCGTCTTTACCTGTAAGAAGATTTGCCCCGCCAATCGTCAGCATTTTTGATCCGTATTCTTCTGTGTCCACCATACCAATTATTTTGCCGTTACGTCTAACTTTTGCTCCTTCGTTACCGATAAATAGATTTGTATCAATTTTTACTTTTACTCCACTATAACTAAGCGGCGCTTCTGTAACTACAGTAATAACCTCAACATCATCTATGGTGTCCTGAACAATATGCGGCGCTGGCCGGCAACATGGATAGGACGTGCCAGCCCCAACTGCGGTAATAAGCGGACCGCCTTCCGATTTATCGGTTACAAGGCGGCGATTACGAACCAATTTTCCGCCATCATTGCGGTAGCGTTGACACGCTCCAATAAAGCCATTTAGAACTTCACATTGCACAGGACAAGATGTACACTTTACTGCACCGGTTTTCAAATCTAAGTTTTTATGCATTGCTTTAAAGGGGCATACCCTTACACAAATTCCACAGCTAGTACAACTATCAGCAAGTCTCGCCTTCTTTTCTTCAAGGGAAATTGCCTTATTAGGACACTCCTTAAGACAAACGCCGCAGCCCTTACACAATTCGAGGTCAACTACAATCGCCACGCCAAAACACCCTTTCTATTGCTCCAGAATTTATTTCATTGTATACTTTCCGGTGGTTGGCGGTGTATTGCGGCTTTTACTTACTCTAACGACTCCATCGACAATAACCATTGCAATGCCTGGCAAATCGCCAGCCCAAATAGCTTCTGCCGCATTTTTCCCTACGGAGCCTAACGGAGCATCCATAACAACCAAATCGGCTTCTTTACCCTCAGCAATCAATCCGGTTTCTAAGCCAAATACCTTTGCGGTGTTACCTGTAGCCATTGCAATAACTTTCTCCGGTGCAATTTTCGACATGGATGACAGCTGACAGATTGTCCGCAAAATTCCTAATGGTATAACTCCGGATCCAGAAGGAGCATCATTTCCCAGAATCACCCGATCAAGTTTTCCTTTTTCCGCCAGAAGACGAACGACCAGATCCGCAATCTTAGGATTTCCGCACTGTACAATTTCCAACGGCAACTCTGTTTTTTCAATTAGTTTGTATACTTCTTCCGGTCTTATTGCTGTCGGTCCACCGTTTACATGCGAAACAACCGTTGGTGCCACGGCAATTACATCATCAGCAGAAACCGTTGAGCTTCCCGGAATAGAGGTTCCTCCAGTATGCATAGCTATTTTCATCCTATATTTTTTGGCCCATTCCACCATGGGTCTTGCCTCTTCTGGTTTTTTTATACTACCTAATCCCACTTCTCCTACCAGCCAAACTCCTTCATTGGCCATTTCCGCAAAGTCAGCTTCTTTTAGACCCTTTTCTAAAATAACAGCCCCTCCGTGCACCTTTAACCCGGCAGAGCGTAAGTTATCAAAAGATTTATGGGCCAAGATTGCCAACGCTTTCGTTCCCGCCGGATCTTTGGGGCGTCCCGGAGTATGGGCCTCACCCGCAGAAATAAAAGTTGTTACTCCTCCGTGAACTGCACTATCAAGATAGTCTTGGGTTTTTTGTCGTGGTGTATAATCGCCCAACACCGGATGCACATGGGAATCAATGAGCCCCGGAGTTACGGTCATACCGCCAACATCAATTACTTGATCTACTTGGTAATCTTTAATAATAGTTTCACTACCAATTTTGGCAATAACCCCATCCTGAATAACAATGGTATTTTCCGAACTATTAGGCTGAGCTATATCCCCGGTCATTATATGTCCTATATTTATTAATACTGTCACTGCCATCGTAGAATCCCCCTTATACTTTTCCCTTCCATTTGTCATTTATTACAAGTTGCGTCTATACAAGTTGTTTCCACGCATCAATTAAGGTCCGTTGCGTTAAAACACCGGCAATCCTTTTGCGGTAAAGCGCCTCAGAGCGAACATCATCAATAGGTGTTATACTATCAGAAACAATTTTTGCCACTTCTTTAATTTTATCATCAGACAAGGAATAACCAATAAGCGCCTCTTCCGCAGCGCTTACCCGAATAGGTTTAGCCGCCACAGAACCCAAAGCTAATCGTGCCTTTGTCACTACGGCTTTTGTTTTATCAATTTCTAGAAACGCTGCGGCATTGACTACCGAAATAGCAAGCGCTTTTCGCTTCCCCAATTTTTCGAAACTTACTGCCTGGGTCGCCTGGAGTTTATTAAACTCTATACTTAGTATCACTTCACCAGGTGAAATGACAGTCCGCCCAGGCCCAACAAAGAAATCTTCCAGCGCCAAGCTTCTTACCCCTTCGGCGCTAGCAAGAACGATTTCAGCACCATACGCCATTAACGCAGGAATAGTATCAGCCGCCGGCGATGCATTTCCGATATTCCCCCCCACTGTTCCTCGATTACGTATTTGAGGCGATCCCACCAGACCAGATGCGTGAACTAAAGCTGGCGCAAACCCTCTCAATAGTTCTGACTTACAAATTTCGGTATGAGTAACTGCCGCCCCAAGATAAATCGTTCCCTGTTTTTCTTTTATCTCCCGTAAATCATTTAGCTCACTTACATCAATAATAACTTTAGCGGTTATACGATTATCCTTCATCTTAACCATTAAATCAGTACCACCGGCAATAATTGAATATGCCGGATTTTCTTTCATTATTGAGAAAGCCTCCTGCAACTGCTTGGGTTTTTTATATATAAACTGACTCATAATAATGAACATCTCCTGCCTCTTGACCATTTATCTTAATGACGTTCCATAGCGCATAAGCCTCAGCCGAATTGATAGTAACAAGCTTACCGTCTACCACTGTTAAAATTTTATTTTGAATGATCCACGCCGCCATAAACCGCTTTTTTATTGAAGCCATTACCTCCAACGAGCCATCATATTTCTCAAGCGATGCATTAAACCGCTCTTCCAAACTAACAATTTGATTCTGCCGCGATAGTTTATCAGCAAAATATAAAATAGCGCCTTCATTCAAAGCTTCATGCTTCAAAATAGTTAGATCCATATGAGTTGCAATCATAGCCGCAATAGCCGGATACCCTAACTCACCGATAATCTTTGCTCCTTGTTTTGCATGCGCGGGAGTACCTTTTGCAATATCATGTAAAAGTCCAGCCGCAGCAAGCATCGGCGTACTCATCTCTATTCCGCTTTCGTTTAACCATATTGCCAAATTAACCGCCGCCTCAGCAACAGTTACACTATGTCTGATAACGCCATCAGATACCTGATATTTTTGGAGGATATAAAAAATATCCTCCAGCATTGGGTATTCTCTTTTTGGCGATTGAGAAAGCCATTCACCGATAGCGTCGATACGCCGTCTTATATTTACCATACCACTATGTGAAAGTATCTTTATAAAACATTCGTTCTCCATGTCGCACTCATCCCTATGGTCATACCATAATTTATCGAGTTTCTTCCAAAGCTCGCAATACTTTTTCCGGGGTTATCGGCAACGACTTTATTCGAATTCCAACGGCATCATATACTGCATTAGCAATAGCTGCGGCGGTAGGCACCAGCGAAGTTTCGCCCAAACCTTTAGCGCCAAACGGACCGGTATCAGCTTTATCTTCAACAATAATCGCCTGAATTGACGGTATATCTAGTGAAGTAGGAATAAGATAGGTTGCAAAAGACGAAGTTTTTATCTTTCCTTCCACCTTTTTCATATCCTCATAGAGGCCATAGCCAAGTCCCATGATACTGCCGCCCTCAATTTGCGCTTGGACATGCAGCGGATTTATCGCTTGTCCAACATCATGAGCCGCATAAAGGTTCAGCACCTCTACCACACCCGTCTCAGTGTCTACTTCAACTTCTACAACTTGACTACCAAAAGAATACGCTTCATAAGGTTCCCCTTGTCCAGTCTCGTCATCTAACGCTGTCGTTGATGGGTTAAACCACCCATGTCCGAGGGTCATCTTGCCTTTGCTCCGGCAGACTGTAATTAGTTGTTTTATGGAAATACCATCTTTGCTTTCCTGGCCAACAACCATAACCTGCCGGTTTTTTAATACAATTTTGTCCTGAGCTACGCCAAACAATGCAGCCGCTTCTGCAAGCAAAAGCTGTTTTACTTCTTTCGCTGCCAACAAAGTTGCATTGCCTGAAATATAGGTCTGACGACTGGCCGAAGTTGCACCACCATCGGGGGTAACTCCAGTATCTGCAGATGTAACTTGCACATCCTCGAAATCCATTCCTAATTCTTCCGCCACAATCTGAGCCAAAATCGTATTCGAACCTTGCCCAATATCTGCAGCCCCAACCATCAAATTAGCACTTCCATCATCCAATAGATCTAAGAATGCCCCCGCAGGGTTTGGCTGACCCGTATTACCAACGCCGAAGAACATGCAGCCCAAGCCATAGCCCCGCTTTTTAACTGATGGTTCATAACCTGCCAGCGCTTTTGTCTGTATTGCTTTATCGTAAGCAGGCAACAATGTTGACGATATCCCCGGTCCACTGGGAATCATCTGTCCCGTTGCCATCTTGCTTCCTTTTTTCAAGGAATTGATCATCCTGACAGCCAGTGGACTTATCCCTACTCTTTCCGCAATCATGTCCATCTGTTGTTCATATGCAAACGCAGCCTGCGGTACACCGAAACCACGCATTGCCCCAGCAGTGGGGTTATTCGTGTAAACGGTATACGCATAAATTCTTACATTTGGAACTTCATACGGACCAGTGGCATGTACCGCTAACCTGGTAACAGGTGCAGGCCCATAAGAAGCATATGCACCGGTGTCGGCAATTGCCTCCACATCCACTGCCAAAAGTTTTCCTTGCTTATCAGCCGCTGTCCGATAACGAATTCTACAGGGATGGCGCTTGGTTGAAGCTATTATCGATTCCTCCCGCGAATAAACAAGCCTTACCGGTTTTCTTGTTTTCATCGCTAAAAGTGCCAAATATATTTGGACCGATACATCCAGTTTTCCCCCAAAACCACCGCCCGTAGGTGCCTGTATCATTCTTATCCGACTTTGCGGCACACCCAAATTTCTCGCTACTTCACGACAATCAAAATGAGTATTTTGCGTGGAAGCTTTAATTACTACCTGATTGCCATCCATATAGGCAATACCGGCTTCCGGCTCAATATATGAATGTTCCTGCATCTGGGTATAATAAACATTCTCAACGACAATATCCGCAGCCGCAAAGGCTTCGTCGATTTCGCCTTTAAAGATTTTTCTTACTGCTAAAATATTACTTTTCCCATGTACTTTAGGCGAATCGTCTTGCATCGCTTCCACGGCATCAAAAACCGCCGGCAATTCTTCCAATTCTACAACAATGTGCTTGAGCGCCTGAATGGCGATCTCTTCTGTTTCAGCGGCAACAACCGCCAGCGGATCACCGATTTTGCGAATTTTATCTTTTACCAAAACCGGCTCATCCTTAATAATAATTCCGTGGCCGTTCAGCCCCGGCACATCATCCGCAGTCAGCACCGCGGCTACGCCAGCCAAGGCTTTAGCCACCGTAACATCAATTTTTTGAACCAGCGCATGAGGCACCGTACTTCTAAGTACTTTTACATAAAGCATACCTGGCATCTTTATATCTGCACTGTATCTGGTCTTACCCAAAACTTTATCTAACGCATCCTTGCGGATGACCGATTTTCCTACAACAGAAAGTTCTTCCATAATATCTATCGCCCCTACTGCCTTAGTTATTTGCGTTAGCCACCTTTTCAATTGCATTTGCAATTTTCACATACCCGGTACAGCGGCAAAGATTGCCCGACATGGAACGCATAATTTCTTCCCGGCTTGGCTTCGGATTTTCATCCAAAAGCGTTTTTGCCGACAACAACATCCCCGGAGTACAAAAACCACACTGAACCGCGCCCTCATCAATAAACGCTTGCTGCAAAGAATCTAGTTTATCATAATCCCCTAATCCCTCAATCGTAATCACTTCTTTACCGTCAACCTGCGGTGCTAATACCAAGCATGAATTCGCGGTTTTTCCATTAATAATTACAGTGCAAGCGCCACAATCTCCCTCGCCACACCCTAATTTTGTTCCTATCAAATCCAAATCATCCCGCAAAAAATCAATTAGCCGACGGTTTGGCAATACTTCTACTTCTATATTTTTTTTATTTAACAGAAACTTAATTTTCATTTTTTCTTCCATTTTATTAGCCCCCAATTTGATTGTAACCAGCTGCGCATCAATATTTTTATAAATGCTGCCCTCTGGTTTCTTTTCCCCAAAAAATAACAGCAAGGCCAGCAACCACAAATGCAAACGCGATCACACCATACACTCCGGAAATACCCAATGAGTTTAAACTATATCCAATAATCAACGGGGCCAACATAGAACCAAACCGTGAGCAAGTCGCCGCCCAACTCGTACCAGTAACCCGAATTCCTGTTGGATAAAGTTCCGGTGTATAAGTATAAGTGATAGCCCAAACCCCAGAAACACAAAACGAAGTCAGAAGGCCAAAGAATAATACCTCCATGGTATTAAGGTTGCTTCCCAACGCCCAACCAAAAATAACTGTCATAATTCCTGATAAAATCAAATTGATGATCAACGGCCACTTGCGGCCAAATTTGTCCATAAGGTAGGCAGAGAGAATCTGATTAGGCAAATAAGCAATTTGTAAAAACAAAACATATTCAAACGACTTTACCATGCTGTGCCCAGCCTTTACGAGAAGCGTCGGCATCCAGGAAAACAACCCATAATAAGCAAACATCCCGAAAAACCAAAGAATCCATAGCATTGCCGTACGTTGCAAATATCTCCCCCTAAACAAATCCTTGATTGAACTCTTTTCTACGTCAGGGACACTGCTTACACTCGCTTCCGTCACCGGTTCAATTTTATGCGTACGTGCAACAACCGCTTCTATTTGCTCCATAATTTCTTTTGCTTCCTGTACGCGCCCCTTAAGCGCCAACCACCGCGGTGATTCCGGAATATGCAGCCGTACTATCCAGAGATAAAAGGCGGGAAGTGCCCCAGAGACAAAGGCCCAGCGCCAACCAATCGTTGGAATCAAGTAAAATGAGATTAGTGCAGCTCCCAACCAACCAATCGCCCAGAAACAATTCAATAAACCTTGCACTTTTCCTCTGTCTTTGGCCGGAACAAATTCTCCCAGCAAGGAGGTTACCACTGGAGTTTCCCCGCCTAGCCCCAGGCCAACAAAAAAACGAAATATTACTAGTGACCAAAAATTCCAAGCCACTGCACACAAAAGTGAGAAAATCGAAAAAATAAGCATCGTCCATTTAAATACTGCTTTACGCCCAAAACGATCAGCCAACGGTCCTGATAAAAATGCACCTAGAATCATACCAGCCATACCTGAGCTCAGCAAAATACCAATTTCCGCCGTATTTAAGCTCCAAGCCTGTGTTAGAGCAGTAACTACAAAGGTAACTAAACCTACATCAAAAGCATCAAATGCCCATGCAAAACCGTTAACAACCAACATTTTATAGTGAAACCGAGAAAGAGGTAAATTGTCTAAACGGGCGATAATAAATTTTGCTTCTTCTTTGTTTATCATTGTATTTCTCTCCCATTTCGGTTTTATCTACTTTTTTATTGATAATTTTCCGAAAACAAAAATAACGAGGCCGGAGGACAAGATTATCTCATGATAATAACCTTAGTCCATCGGCCTCGTTGCCAAAGAGATGTCTCTAATAAAAATCCAAACCTTAATTGTGGTGTAAATTTTTATCATAAAAACATGTTTTATGTCGTTATTATACAACATCTCTTTTACATATTGCCAATGCATTATTTCTATAAAATCAATACATTTTAATTATTGATATTACAGCGATTTATTCATAGTTTCTTCGCCGAGAACAAACACATTAAGCGCAATCAATACCATTACACCAGTAAACATTGCAAATACTAAGGAAAATTTATCTGGACCGGTAAACAATCCACCAACAGCCATCGGCGCCAGCATTCCGCCAATTCTTCCACAGGCACCAGCCCAACCGGCTCCAGAGGCCCTAACTTCGGTTGGATACAACTCCGGTGTATAGGTGTATAAAAGGCCCCAGGCTCCCAAGTTGAAAAAGGACATCAAACATCCCCATAACACGATTTGCTCCCAACTGGAGGCATTGCCAAACATATACGCTGAAGCTGCACACAAGATTAAGAAACCACCCAGAGTCGGCTTTCTCCCTATTTTGTCCACCAACGCTGCTGCTGTAAAATACCCCGGAATTTGTGCCAAGGTCATCCAAATTACAAATTCAAATGATTGCACCATACTATGTCCCGATTTAACTAAAAGAGTCGGTAACCACATAAATATGCCGTAATAAGAAAATACTAGTCCAAACCACAGAATCCATAAGCAAATTGTCTTTTTGAGATACAAGTGACTAAATAACGTTGTAAAGGTTACCGAAGAAGTTTTAGTCGAACCTAGAAATTCTTGTCTAATTGGCGGCTGTCCACAAGCAACCCCGGCTGCTCGTTCTACTTCACAGACAATCGCATGCGCTTCTTCCAAACGTCCCTTATTAGCCAAATATACTGCTGATTCCGGTACATGCTTCCAAAGGTAGAACACCCATAATGCAGGAATGGCCCCAATAAAAAACGCAATCTGCCAACCAAACTTTGGTATTATAAGATACGAAACAATTGCTGCAATCAACCAACCTATTGCCCACGAGCTCTCTAAAAGTACAATCATCCGTCCGCGGTATTTTTTCGGGGCGTATTCACTCATTAATGTCACCGCAACTGGCACCTGTCCACCAAGTCCAAAGCCAACTAGAAACCGCATTACCAGCAGCCACTCATAATTTACAGCCAAACCACAACCGCCTGTTGCAAGACCATATACCACCATTGTAATGAGCAAAAGCTTTTTACGCCCTAAATAATCTGCCAACGTTCCCGATAGAGCCGCACCTACCGCCATACCAACCAGACCAATACTTCCGATAAAGCCGACTTGCGTTGGAGTCAATTGCCACAGTGTCATCAACTTAGGTAAAACGAAAGATACAATACCGGTATCCATCGCATCAAAAGCCCATCCGACTGCAATCATCAATAATAGTTTCCAATGCCATCTACGTAGCGGCAAATTTTCAAGTCTTTCTGCAATTATATTCATAATAATTTCTCCTTGCATTTATTGTGGTATTTATTAGCGCAACCCATCTTCTCCCTTAATCTCTGCTTTCTGCAGCCCTCCAATGCGTGGATGCGGGCGCCCGCCAGTAGTAACAACGACCGCTACAACTATCTCATCCGCTTTCGGTGCATCATTTAGCCGCACTTCCATCGCATCATAGTGAGTTCTAACAAATGCAGCATCTTTATAATGAAGCGGTACATCCAGCGTAGTTCCAAGCGTCCCCAGCTTTTTAGCCGATGGAATTATAGCTTTACCACCACCGACGGCCTCCCGCATCGGTTTTCCCAGTTTAGGATGCAAGATAGCTGCCGCATGTTCCAGTTCACCCAGTTCACCAACAATGGCACCTTTTCCATAACTTTCTACTTTTGCTGGATCAATTTCCATTGTTTTTACTGCAGTCTGCGCCAACAGTTCCCCTAAATACTCCCCGATATCGGTTAAAATACTTAAATCCTCTACATATTTTCCTGCAAAAGGATTTTGGATTACTGCGATTGCCGCACATTTTTTATACGGCTTATCTACCATTTTACGACCATCTGCATAAACTTCTTCAATTACGGTAACAACTTTTCTAATTTTAGTTTCCATGTTACATCCTCCTTTTTTGCTTCTTAATTATGCGATACGGTACAGTTACTGTGTTATAAATGCACATACCGGAAAAATTATATAAAAAAGCCGATACACGCAGATATTTCTGCATCCATCGGCTTCATTGCCTTCAATAACCTATTCTATTTTCACCTTGCCACGGTCCAGCTTTAACTGCCAACCACTCTTTCGACCTGACGATCAACCAATAACAGTCTAAGCACAATAACCATCGCCAAGCACAACGCAATAACCATTAAGAGTACAACACCATTCCAACCTTGCCATAATAAAAACTTACCACCAAATGCGCCAAGCACACTGGAACCAAGATAGTAAAACAGCAGATACAAAGATGAGGCTTGCGCGCGATTAGTCTTAGCAGATTTCGCCACCCAGCTACTGGTTACAGAATGTCCACCAAAAAAGCCGAAAGTAACCAATGCCAAGCCAATTCCTTTACTGTATATACTCACCGATAACGTTAGCAAGCCCCCTGCCAGCATACAAGCAATTGCAAAACCAAGAATAACTCCACTGCCATGTTTATCCGCCATTGTCCCCATAAACGTGGAACTAAAGGTTCCAATAAGATAAACAAAAAAGATACATCCAACCACCGTTTGACTTAAATTATAGGGCGGTGCCATTAGCGGATAACTAATATAATTGTATAATGAAACAAAAGCGCCCATTATTAGAAATCCTACACTATATAAAGAAATTAGCCGCTTATTACGCAAAAAATCTTTTAGCGAACATACCATATCACCAAAGCGCTGATTTTTTACGACAAAATTATTCGAATTCGGTAAATTAAACCAAAACCATATACTAATTAAGAAACTAACTATCCCCAAAAAGCCAATCGCAATATGCCATGAGAAAAAATCTGTTATAGCGCTGACTATAATCCGCCCCAATAGGCCGCCAACTGAATTTCCGCTTACATAAATCCCCATCACCAAGCCTACATGTTTGGGATCAATTTCTTCATTGATATAAGCCATAGCAATCGCCGGAAATCCGGCCAGCATAACCCCTGATAAAGTCCGCACAAACAACATAAAATAAAAATTAGTGCTAAATACGGATAAGCAAGTAAAAAAACTTGATCCCAAAAGGGCTATGGTCATAATTAATTTTCTTCCCTTTTTATCCGATAACCATGACATAACAATCATTGAAACTGCAAGCCCAGCCGTTGCCAAAGAAACACTTAAACTAGAGGTTGCTGGCGAAACTTCGAATTCTTTGGAGAAAACCGGAATAAGGGGCTGTACGCAATACAGTAAAGCGAAGGTAACGAAGCTCCCTAAAAACAATGCAATGTTTGTTTTCCAATATTGTTTACTATTAAGTGCTATATATTGTGGTTTCATCTTTACCAGCCCCGTTACGTATTATATGTTTACTATATTACCGACTTTCTATTAATATTTCCAATGCATTATTTCTATCAAATTGATGCACTGTAATTATAAGGTGAAGACTTTTTCCTCACAAAATAATTGACAATATAACTACTTAAAAGCTATGCTTTGACTATTAATTTAATTATTTATTAATTAATATATAGAACAATACCCCTTATCAATACTAACTAGCGAAAGTAGGTCAATCCGATGGAATGGCACCAACTTGAATATTTCAAAACATTAGCCACCGTACAACACTTTACTCGCGCAGCCGAAATTTTATCAATATCTCAACCCGCGCTCAGCCGATCAATTGCAAAATTAGAAGAAGAAATTGGATTTCCGCTATTTAACCGCAGTGGAAAACAAATTTCTCTCAACCGCTATGGATTTGTTTTTTTACAATATGTGCGAGAATCACTGCAAAAAGTTGAAGACGGCAAAAAGATTATTCAAGATATGGTTAACCCTAATCACGGCATTATCTCGCTAGCTTTTTTATTATCATTAGGGACTAACATTGTACCCCAACTATTAAGTACGTACAAAACAAACCATCCCAGTGTACAGTTCCGTTTATTTCAAAGTTCTACTTCAACTTTGCTTGATCAATTAGAAAAAGGAACGGTTGATTTGTGCCTATGTGCGCGTGCAATTAATCGGGAAACTATTGCTTGGCAACCACTATTTAATCAAGAAATATTCGCCGTCGTTCCCACTACCCATCACCTTGCACACCGCACCTCCATTGAGCTTTCCGAGCTTGCGGACGACCCGCTTGTTACATTAAAAAAAGACTACGGTCTTAGAGTCTTAACTGATTCTTTTTTTGAATCTATCGGCGCACACCCAGCTATTGCCTTTGAAGGAGAAGAAATTTTAACATTAGCTGGCCTTGTTGAAGCAAATATGGGTGTTGCCCTTATTCCTCACAACATAGCCCTTAATCAAGCACACGTTTCATTTATCCCCATATCTCGTCCAAAATGTTATCGTACTATTGCTATGGCGTGGGTAAAAAATCGCTATATGTCTCCTCCCGTGGAGCAATTTAAAGACTTTATTATCACGTTCTTGTCTAAAAATAATTAAACCTATATAAAACAGCTAAATTTTTTTGATATTGTCCAAGCCAATATTTTTCATATTAATAAACACAAAACAGCCTCCAGGCAAATGTCTGGAGGCCTTGATTCTACTGGAGCGGGCGACGAGATTCGAACTCGCGACCCACGGCTTGGGAATTGGAAAACTGGATTTTTATAGATTTTACGTAATGCCACAAAGCCAATAAAATCAAGGCTTTGCGGCATTAC
>Ga0316602_10000130_pt1 | contig 73528 bp, 72 predicted proteins | sample OWC_soil_day10_C_FD_203103 | JGI IMG/M metagenome (GOLD analysis project Ga0316602, IMG submission 203103) | Wetland soil microbial communities from Old Woman Creek delta, Ohio, United States - OWC_soil_day10_CT | ecosystem: Environmental > Terrestrial > Soil > Wetlands | place: USA: Ohio...
TGTTGCCGAAGACCTTGATGTTGTACTTGCCGTTGGTTTTCTGGCTGACGATTTCGCCGATCTTCTTGACCGTCATCACCGTCGGGTAGTCCTGCGGATGCACGTCGGCCGAACGGAAATCGCGCGCCTGCACCTGCACCGCGCCCATCGCAAACGCCGATGCCAGTACCACTCCCAGAATCTTCTTCAGTTTCTTCTGCATAACTACCTCCTTGAGATAAACAATTAGGTCAAACGCACCCAGTCAACGCTGCCAGGGTAGAGGCTCGCCCCCACACCAACTCACGAGAATATACGCCAAGCACAAAGGCTGTTCAAGATTTTTTTGAAACATAATTTCATTTTCGCGTAGTGATCGGTGAGGCGCCCGCTTTTCTACCGTCTCGCCGCTCAGCGGCGGACCTGGGCCATGATTCGGTCCAGTGTACGCATGGTGATCATGGATTCGTCGAGCTTGAGTTTGGGCGCGCGATTTTCCAGGATGGCGTTTGAGAAATCGCGGATTTCTTCGCCGTAGCGGTCGGACTCGGCGACCGCGATCAGTTTGCATCCGTCATTGCCGTGCAAGGCCAGCACGCCGGCGTCATCGAGAAAAGTGTCTGGTGCCAGCAGCATTCCCTGGCTGCCGATGATCTCGCTGTGCATGCGCCCGAAAGCGTTGAATCCACAATGCAGCGAGGCGATCAGGCCGTCCTCGTAACGCAGCAGCGCGGAAAGATTGACGTCGACGCCGTGCCGCTGATCGCACTCGACCGCGACCGAAACGGGCTCGGCGCCGGCAATCAGGCTGATCAGATTGAGCGGGTAGCAACCGACGTCGTACATCGCGCCGCCGCCGAGGGCGGCATCTTCCTTGATCGTGTGCTCGCGGTCGAGCAGGAAACGGAAGGTCGAATTGACGCTCAGGATCTTGCCGAGCACGCCGCTGTCGAGCACCTCGGTGATTTGGCGCAGGCGGTCGGTGTAGCGGTACATGAAGGCTTCCATCAGCAGCACGCCGCACTCGCGCGCCGTGTCGACCATCTCTTGCGCCTCGTGGCTGTCAAGCGCCAATGGTTTCTCGCACAGCACGTGCTTGCCGCAGCGCATGGCGCGGATCGCCCATTCGCGGTGCAATGCATTGGGCAGCGGAAGGTAAACGGCATCGATGGCCGGGTCGTCGATCAATGCGTCGTAACTGGCATGCCCGGTGAACGGGCCGGCGGCGCCGAACAGCGACTGGAATTCGGCGAGCTTGGCCGGGTCGCGCGAGGCGACCGCCGCCAGCCGGGCATTGGCGCAGCGCCGGATGGCCGGGATCACTTGCAGGCGGGCGATGCGGGCGCAGCCCAGCACGCCCCATTGAATGGTCTTCATCTTCTTTTCCTTGTCGATGCTCGTCAGTCGGCGATCAGACTGACCGGTTGCTGAATTGGGCTGAAAGGTATCCGTATTTCGTCGTCAGCGGGCCTCGCAACAAGTTCGGCCCGAGGCAATATACTACGAGCTTCCCAACTTCGATTGAAAACCATGAGAATTCTCCACACGATGATCCGCACCGGAAACCTTGATCGATCGATCGATTTTTACACCAAGGTGCTGGGTATGAAACTGTTGCGCCGCAACGACTATCCCGAAGGAAAATTCACGCTGGCTTTCGTCGGCTACGGCGATGAATCATCGACGGCGGTGGTCGAACTGACCTACAACTGGGACGTGCCGAGCTATGCCCTCGGCGAGGGCTTCGGCCATATTGCCATCGAGGTCGATGATGCCTACGCCGCCTGCGCCGAAGCGAAAAAAAACGGCGGCACGGTGGTCAGGGAAGCCGGGCCCATGAAGCATGGAACGACGGTCATCGCTTTCTTGAGCGATCCTGACGGCTACAAAATCGAGTTGATCGAGAAAAAGGCGAAGTCCCAAATAGCCTGACGCGTTCTCTCGGCGTGCGCCGCGCCAGCTTGCGCGATTCGATGAACTATTGTCGGCAGAGGCGGTATTTACCCGTGATCCGGTAAGCGATATACGCGCTCGCGCGTATATCGGCGTCCTCCGGGATGCGGTAACGTGAAATCCGACTGACGAACGCTGACAGGAGGAAATCGAGATGGCCAAGGCGCTTAGCAGCAACACCAGCAGCTTGTCGACGAGGCGTGCTCAAGAGCTGCCTTTCTCCGGGAGCTTGGGCGTTGCGCTGCACGCCTTCAGTGCGCCGGGCGAGTACCTGATCGATGCCGTGCAGCGCACCATCCTGTTCTGGGACGTACTGCGCCAACGCAGCGATCAGTACTACGCGCAGAAGGCCAAGGTCGTTCCCAACGTGCTGAGCTTCGACGCCGATCTGGTGCTCGACGGCCGAACTTTCGAACGGCCAGTCAACTATGGTCTGGTACGCGTCAAGCCGCCCGAAGGCGTCGTCATCGACGCCAAGAAGCGTCCGTTCGTCGTTGTCGATCCGCGTGCCGGCCACGGTCCGGGAATCGGTGGCTTCAAGGCCGACAGCGAACTCGGCGTGGCCATGCGCGCCGGTCATCCGTGCTACTTCGTCGGCTTCACGCCCAACCCGATGCCGGGCCAGACCATCGAAGATATCATGCACGCCGAAGCGCGCTTCCTGGAAGAAGTCATCGCGCTGCACCCCGACGCTGATGGCAAACCGTGCGTGATCGGCAATTGCCAGGCCGGCTGGGCGGTGATGATGGTCGCCGCGACGCGGCCGGAACTGTTCGGACCGATCATCATCCCCGGTTCGCCGCTCTCGTACTGGGCCGGCGTCGAAGGCGAGAACCCGATGCGCTACACGGGCGGCCTGGCCGGCGGCAGCTGGATCACGGCGCTGACCAGCGACCTGGGCAACGGCCAGTTCGACGGCGGCTACCTGGTCGACAATTTCGAGAACCTCAATCCCGCCAACACCTGGTGGACCAAGAATTACGATCTGTGGTCCAAGGTCGATAGCGAGGCGCAGCGTTTCCTTGAATTCGAGAAATGGTGGGGCGGCCACGTCAATCTCAACGCCGAGGAAATGCAGTGGATCGTCGACCAGCTGTTCGTCGGCAACCGGCTCGCGACCGCCCAAATCGTCACCAGCGACGGCGTTCGCATCGACCTGCGCAACATCCGCTCGCCGATCCTGTGCTTCTGCTCGAAGGGCGACAACATCACGCCGCCGCAGCAGGCCTTGGGCTGGATCGTCGATCTCTACGCCCGCGACGACGACATCCGCGCCGGCGGCCAGACCATCGTCTATGCCATTCACGAGAGCGTCGGCCACCTGGGAATCTTCGTTTCGGGCGGGATCGCCAGGAAGGAACATCAGGAGTTTGCTTCCAACATCGACCTGATCGACGTTCTGCCGCCCGGTCTCTACGAAGCGGTGATGATTCCCAAGAGCGCGGAAGTGGCGAGTCCCGAACTGGTCAGCGGCGACTGGATCGTCCGTTTCGAGCCGCGTACGCTCGACGACGTGCGCGCGATCGTCAAGCCCGACCTCGAGAACGAACGCCGCTTCGCCGCCGTGCAGCGGGTCTCCGAGATCAATCTGGGCGTCTACCGCACGCTGTTCCAGCCCTTTGTCCAGGCGTCGATCAACGAACAGACTTCGGCGTGGCTGCATAGACTCAATGCCTCGGAACTGCCGTTCGAGCTTTTCTCCGAGCGCAACCCCTTGATGCGGCAAATCGCCGAACTCGCCGAGCAGGTGCGCGAACAGCGCCGGCCGGTGTCGCCCGACAATCCGCTGCTGCAGTGGCAGGCGATGATCTCGGATAACATCATCGCCGCGCTCGACGGCTATCGCGATCTGCGCGACAGCAGCCTGGAGAAGATCTTCCTGTCGATTTACAGTTCGCCGCTGCTGCAGGCGCTGGTCGGGCTGCGCGCTTCCGACGAGAGTCCGCGGCCGCGGCCGGGCGCCGAACCCGAGCGCGTCGCCTTCATCGAGCGGCGCATCGGCGAACTCAAGGCGCGCATTGCCGAGGGCGGTGCGCGCGAAGCGGCGATCCGCAGCCTGGTCTATATCGGCATGGCCGGGCCGGGTGTCGACGAGCGCGCGTTCAACGAACTGCGCCTGATTCGCGCCGAACACGGCGGTCTGACGCTCGAACAATTCAAGCAGCTGCTGCGCGAACAGTTCTTCAGCCTGTTGCTCGATCGCGACGGCGCGCTCGCCGCGATTCCCAAGATGTTGCCGGCCGACCCTGTCGTCCGCTCTGAGCTGTTGGATGTCCTGCAGCGCACCGTCAAGGCGATCGGCGAACCGAGTGGCGAGCGCGCGCAGCGCTTGGCGCAGATCGAAGCGTTGTTCGCTGGCGCCGATTCAACGAGTTCGGTCAGGTCGACCAAGACCGTTGATCAGCCGGCCAAAGCGGTCACCGCAGCGGCCCAGCCGATCAAGGCGGTCCGCGCCGCGGCTAAGCCCGCCAAAGTGCGCAAGGCGGCCAAACCGGTCAGTGCGCTCAAGGTGGTGAAGTAGACCACCCGCCCGCGGCGCGCGGAATTTACCACTGCGGGCAGTGCGCGGCGAGGCGTTTGAGTTCGCCGCGCGCCGCCTGGTAATCGGGGTAGAGCTGCGCGACGACTGCCCAGAACCTCGGGCTATGATTCATTTCGCGCAGGTGCGCGAGTTCGTGGGCGACGACGTAATCGACGATTTCGCGCGAGAAATGGATCAGCCGCCAGTTGAGGCGAATTCCGCTGCGCGCGCTGCAACTGCCCCAGCGCGTTCGCGCGGCGGACAGCGCCAGCGGCGGTACGGGCAGTGCGAGCTGCGGCGCGTAGTGCGCCAGACGCTCGGCAAACAGCGCGCGTGCGCGTTCGCGTAGCGTCTTTTCGAGCAGGCGGCCGGCGTCGCCTGGCGAGCGCAGGCAAAGCGTCAGGCTGATCTCGCCATGCTCGTTCCAGAGCGCGCGGTTGCTGCCCAGCGCCAGGCGAATCTGCAGCGACTCGCCGAGCATCGGCAAGCGTGCGCCGTCGATGATCTGGAATGCTTCCGGGCGGCGACGGCTGCGCCATTCGTCGAGCTTTTGCGCGACCCACTCGCTATGGTGGCGGATCAGTGCTTCGACCTCGTGCAGCGACGCGCGTGGCGGCGCGCCGACGCGCAGGCCGCGATGGTCGATCGACAGACCGATGGTGCGCCGTCGCGCGCGGCGCAGCACATAGGGAACGATGCGGTCGCCCAGCGCAATGGTGCGTGGCGTTTCGTTGGCCGCCAGCGGCTTGGCGTCGGCCAGTGGCAGTTCAGCTTGCCGCGGCATTGGCGAGATCGGCGGCCGGGTAAAGCTGCGGCGAGATGCGTCGCATCTCGGCCTCGATCCACTGTTCGGCGAGCGTCGTGACTTCTTCGGCGGTCTTGCCGGCCGGGTCGATCGCCGGACCGATGCTGACCGTAATGAGGCCGGGCTTCTTGACGAAGGCGTTGCGTGCCCAAAACTCGCCGGCATTGTGTGCGACCGGTACGACGAATGCGCCGGAACTGACCGCCAGGTGCGCGCCGCCGGTCTTGAAACGGCGCGTCTGTCCGGGCGCGATGCGCGTGCCTTCGGGAAAAATGACCACCCAGTAGCCGGCTTTGAGGCGCTCACAGCCCTGGCTGATGACTTGTCGCAAGGCGCCGCTGCCGGCGCTGCGGTCGATCGAGATCATCTTGACTGCGGCGAAGGCCCAGCCCAGGAAAGGAATCATCAGCAGCGACTTCTTGAGCACGAAAACCTGCGGCGGGAAGATCGCCTGCAGGCTCACCGTCTCCCACGCCGACTGGTGTTTGGACAGGATGACCGACGGTGTCGCGGGGATGTTCTCGCGGCCGACGACCTGGTAGTCGATCCCCAGCACGTATTTGCACAACGCCATGAAACAGCAACGCCATGCCGCGATGACCCCGAAGCGCGCCTTCATCGGCAAGACGACCGCCAGCGTGACGAGCAGCCCGAAAGGCGCGGTGATCAGGATGGCGAGCAGCAGATAGACGAGCGAGCGCAGGACGGCGGTCATGACTTGAGGATGTGATCGACGGCCGCCATCAGATCGGCGAACACCAGCGTGCCCTCAGGTAACTCGTTATCTGCTTGCGTTTGCTCGCCCTTGCCGGTGAGCACCAGGACCGGCCGCGCGCCGGCGGCGAAGGCCGCCTGCAGGTCGCGCAACGAGTCACCAATGGCGTAGGCTTCGGCCAGATCGGCATTGAAGCAGGCGCCAATCCGGTTGAACATCCCGGGTTTGGGCTTGCGACAATCGCAGTTCGAGTCGGCCGAGTGCGGGCAATAGAACACTGCGTCGATGCGTCCGCCGACCGCGCGCACGGCGCGATGCATCTTGTCGTGCATGGCGTTGAGCGTATCCATGTCAAACAGGCCGCGACCGATTCCCGACTGGTTGGTCGCCACCACCACGCGGTAACCGGCTTGCGTCAGCCGCGCGATGGCTTCCGGGCTGCCCGGCATGGCCTTCCACTCGGCCGCCGATTTGACGAACTGCTCCGAGTCGAAGTTGATGACGCCATCGCGATCGAGGATAACGAGTTTCATACGCCCAGCTTGGAAATATCGGCTACTGCATTGAGTTGGTCGAAGAGCGATTTGAGCAGGCCCAGGCGATTGGCACGCACAGCGACATCATCGACATTGACCATCACCTTGTCAAAGAAATGATCGACTTCGGCGCGCACCGAAGCGAGCGCGCTGAGCGCTCCGGCGTAGTCGCCGCTGGCGACGTGCGCGGCGACCAGCGGCGTAATGGCTTGGACTTGCGCGTAGAGTGCGCCCTCGGCATCTTCGGTGAAGAGCAGTGGGTCGGGCTTGGGCAACTGGCCTTCGGCTTTCTTGAGGATGTTGCCGATGCGCTTGTTGGCGGCGGCCAGCGTCAGCGCGTCGGGCAGTGCCAGGAAAGCACGCACCGCGTCGAGCTTGGCCGGAACCAGATCGATTCGCGCCGGGCGTTGCGCCAGCACCGCCTCGACGACGTCCTGCGCGTAGCCGGCATCCTTGAGCAGGCCGCGCAGGCGATCGAGCATGAAGTCGAGCAATTGCGTTTCGAAGCCTTTGGCGGTCAGCGTGTTATGCGCAAAGGCCTTGGTTGTCGCATCGATCAGTTCGCCAAGGTCGAGCGCCAGTGGTTTTTCCATCACGATGCGCAGCACGCCGAGCGCCGCGCGGCGCAGGCCGAAGGGATCCTTGTCGCCGGTCGGAATCTGGCCGATGCCGAAGAAGCCGACCAGCGCGTCGATCTTGTCGGCGATCGCTGCCGAGCACGAAACCAGGCCTTCGGGCAGCAGGTCGCCGGCAAAGCGCGGCCGGTAGTGGTGCTCCATCGCTTCGACAACTTCGGGCTTGGCGCCTTCGCGCTGAGCATAGTAACGGCCCATGATGCCTTGCAGCTCGGGGAACTCGCCGACCATGTCGGTGAGCAGGTCGACTTTGCACAACAGGCCGGCGTTGCGCGCCAGGTTGGCGTCGCCGCCGATCTGGCCGGCGACGAAGGCGGCGATGATGCCGAGGCGTTGCGCGCGATCGGCGAGCGTGCCGAGCTTGTTGTGATAGACCACCGAACCGAGCTTGAGCACGCGCGTTGCGAAACCGTCCTTGATGTCCTTGTTGTAGAAGAAGCGCGCGTCCGAGAGGCGCGGACGAACGACGCGCGCGTTGCCTTCGACGATGTGCTTGGGGTCGGCGACGACCATGTTGGAGACGATCAGGAATTTGTTGAGCAGCTTGCCTGCGGCGTCGAACAGCGGGAAATACTTCTGGTTCTGCTGCATCGTCAGGATCAGGCATTCCTGCGGCACTTCGAGGTATTCGCTCTCGAATTCGCCGACGTAGACGGCCGGCCACTCGACCAGAGCCGTCACCTCGTCGAGCAAGGCGTCGGACGGTTTCATGGTTGCCGACAATTCGCGCGCCTTGGCGTCGAGCTCGACGGCGATCGCTGCGCGGCGTTCGGCGAACGAGGCGAGCACCTTGCCCGCGGCCAGCTTGGCTGCGTAGTCTTCGGGCGCATCGATGACGATCTCGCCGGTCGACATGAAGCGGTGGCCGAGCGTCGTCTTGCCGCCGGTCAGGCCCAGCACTTGCCCGGGAACGACGCGGTTGCCGTGCAGCATGATCAGGCCGTGCACCGGACGAACGAACTGGACTTCGGAGTCGCCCCAGCGCATGAGCTTCTGGATCGGCAGTTTTTTGAGCGCGGCGCTGACGATTTCGGCGAGGTGAGCGTCGATCGGCTCGCCCTTCTTCTCGCTGCGCGCGACGAAGTACTCGGCCTTGCCGTCGGCGACCTTGTGCATCTGTTCAAAACTGACGCCGGCCGAGCGCATGAAGCCTTCGAGCGCACGCGTCGGGCGGCCGTCGGCGTCTATGCCGCTAGCCACCGCCGGGCCCTTTTTTTCGATCAGGCGGTCGGGTTGTTGGGCGGCGATGTCGGTAATCAGCAGCGCCAGCCGGCGCGGCGTTGCGTACGCGGTGCACACGCTCTGTGCCGAGGCGAAGGCCTGTTCCTTGAGCGCCGCGAAAACGCCGCTGGCAAAGGATTCGGACAGCGCCTTGAGCGATTTGGGCGGCAGTTCTTCGGTGCGCAGTTCAATCAGTAAGCTGTTATTCATTTCGCCTCCGCGCGGGTGGTCGCTGCAGTCGCCGGGCGGGTCTTGCACATCGGGAAGCCGAGCGCTTCCCGCGAGTTGTAGTAGGACTGCGCGACTTCGCGCGCCAACGCACGAACGCGGCCGATGTAGGCGGCGCGCTCGGTGACCGAAATGGCGCCGCGCGCGTCGAGCAGGTTGAAGGTATGCGAACACTTCATGACCATTTCAAAGCCCGGCAAGGTCAGTTCGACGCCCATCAAGCGCTTGGCCTCGGCTTCGTATTCGCCGAAGTGACGAAACAGCATGTCGACGTTGGAGTGCTCGAAGTTGTAAGTCGATTGCTCGACTTCGTTCTGGTGATAGACGTCGCCGTAAGTGACGCGGTAGCCCGGGCCTTCGGCCCAGACCAGGTCATAGACGTTCTCGACGCCCTGCAGGTACATCGCCAGCCGTTCGAGGCCGTAGGTGATTTCGCCGAGCACCGGCTTGCAGGTCAGCGAGCCGACCTCCTGGAAGTAGGTGAATTGCGTCACTTCCATGCCGTCGAGCCAGACTTCCCAGCCGAGTCCCCAGGCGCCCAGCGTCGGCGATTCCCAGTCGTCCTCGACGAAGCGAACGTCGTGCTCCTGGAGGTTGATGCCGAGCGCTTCGAGCGACTGCAGGTAGAGTTCCTGAATGTTCGCCGGCGACGGCTTCAAGACGACCTGATATTGGTAGTAATGCTGCAGGCGGTTGGGGTTTTCTCCGTAGCGGCCGTCCTTGGGGCGGCGCGACGGTTGCACGAAAGCGGCATTCCACGGCTCGGGGCCGATCGCGCGCAGGAAGGTGGCGGTGTGAAAGGTACCGGCACCGACCTCGATGTCGTAAGGCTGGAGCAGCGCGCACCCCTGTTTGTCCCAGAAACTCTGGAGACGCAGAATGACTTCCTGAAAAGTTGGCATGTGTGGCTTTGTCGATGCTGAATAAAAGGCGATTTTACTTGGTTTTTGCAGCCAGGCGAACCTGGCGTCCTGCGCTTGCTCAGTAAGAGAGCGTCATCGTCATCTGGTATTCGCCGCCGGGCGCCAGCGTCAGCGCGCGGTCGGCGACGTCGCAGCGTTCGACGCAGATATAACCGACATGGTTGCCTTCGCCCAGATCGGCGATGTTCTTGTCGTTGCTCCAGGCGTTCCAGACCACCGCGCAGCTTGCTGCGGAATCGATGGTGAAGCGGCCTGCGGCGCTCTTCAGGGTTTGCTGTGCAGGGACGTCGAGATAGATGCGGTCGGTCACCGCGGCTATCGTCACCTCGCCCTGCTGCGTTTTGCGCGTGAAGTTGTCCATCTTGTCGATGTAGGTCGTCCCTTCGAGACCGCCGACGCTGGCCTTGGCGACGTCCGGCACGGCAAAGTAGGTGTGGAAGGCGAAGGCCAGCGGCGCCGCGTCGGTGCCGCGGTTGTGCACGCTCATCTTCAGCGTCAGTTCGCTGCCGACCGTCACTTCGAGGCGGAAGGCGAAAGCGTGCGGCCACAGTGCGCTGACCGAGGCGTCGCCATCGAGTCCGAGAACCAGTCGCGTCGCGCCATTGTCGAGCCGTTCGGCGGCGACCACCGTCCAGTCCATGGTGCGCGCGAAGCCGTGCATCGATTTCCCGTCAGGCCCCGGGCCGAACCACGGCAGGCACAGCGGGATGCCGCCGCGAATCGGCGTGCCGGCTTCGAGCGCGGTCTTCGGCGAGACCCAGAACATTTCACGCTGGCCGGTCGCTTTGAATGCCATCAGATGCGCGCCGTGCAGCGCGATCACGGCGCGGCCCAGCGCGTTTTCGACGACCAGCATCGGCAGCCCTTTGTCGCCCGGTCGATGCTGTGCCGGGTAGAGTTCGGTGGAGTTGCTCTGGGTGATTCCGGTGTTTTTGACGAGCTGTTCAACAACGCACTGGGCTGACATTTGATGCTTCTCCTGGTGGACTGCGGTGGGTAGGTCGCTGGGTGAGTGGGTTAGGGGGCCGCTGTTTCGAGCGAATTTTTCTGACGAACCAGAAAGTCGCGAAAGAGGTAATCGTTCTGGATGATGTGCTCAAGCAGCCACGTCTTGATGAATTTCATGGTATTCATCTCCAGGTGGCTATCGTTCGCCTCGAACGACTGGCGCAATTTGAAAATCGTTTCGACCATCGCTTCGTGGACTTGCTGGTGCTCGGCAAGCCTCGGGAAACCGGCGTCGAGCATGATCGCTTCCTCGTGCTGGAAATGCATTTCGGCGTAAGTGATCAACTGATTGAGCAGCTCGGCGATCGATTGCTGATTGCGTTTTTCCTGCCAGTGGTCGTGAAAGGCATTGACCAGCCGAAACAATTCTTCGTGTTCCGTGTCGATGAGATCGTCGCCGATCGAGTACTGGTTTGACCAGGAAAGCAGTGCCATCGGGCCATCCTCCGCTATTGTGCCAGCGTCAGGATACCGTGTTGCGCCGGCCGATGAAAGCTGCAAGCAGCAGCGCAGCGATGATCGTCAGCCAATTGCCCCAGCGCGCGTACGGCGTACTGCCGGTATAGCCCTGGACTTCGCCGCTTAGCGCGCCGCGCGTGAACGGCGGCAGAACGCCCTGGACCTTGCCGTCGGCACCGACGATTGCGGTCATCCCGGTATTGGTCGCGCGCAGCATCATGCGGCCGGTCTCGAGCGCGCGCATCTGGGCGATCTGCAGGTGCTGCGCCGGGGCCAGCGAGTCGCCGAACCAGGCGACGTTGGACAGATTGACGAGCAGCGTGGCGTCGGGCAGCGCGTGGATGATTTCCTCGCCGAAGGCGTCCTCGTAGCAGATATTGACGGCGATCTTCTGCCCAGCGATGTTCATCGGCGCTTGTTTGAGTGCGCCCGGCGTGAACCCGGACATCGGGATGTCGGCAATGGACAGGAACCAGGAGAAGCCGGGCGGGACGAATTCGCCGAAGGGGACCAGGTGCGACTTGCTGTAACGCTGCTCAGGCGAGCTTCCCAGGCTGATCGCGCTGTTGGCGTACTCGCTCAGGTCGCCGGTGACGATGCCGAACAGCAGGTCGCCGTGCTGTTTCGCTGAAATTTTCGCCAGTTCATCGAGATAGCCTTCGGGAAGCTGATCGAGAAAGACCGGAAACGCGGCTTCGGGCAGAACGATCAACTGCGCCGGATTTCTGAGCGCCAGGCGGTAGTAGCTGAGCAAGGACTCTTCGAATCCCTCGGGGCTCCACTTGATGTCCTGCGCGATATTGCCCTGCAGCAGGGAGACGGAGAGCGGGTCGCCGACCGGCGAGGTCCACTGCAGCGGCCGCAACAGCGCGCCAGCGACGAGCAGCAGCAGCGCGGCTGACAGCGGGCCGGCCAGTTGTCTTGCGCTTCGCGCCGCGTGTTTTCGCGCCAGCCAGCGGATCGCTGCCTCGTGGAGCAAGGTGGCGAGCAGCACGGTCAAGAGCGAAACGCCGAAAACGCCGACGACCGGCGCGTAGCCGGCCAAGGGACTCTGCGGCACCTGGGCATAGCCGACGGCGAGCCAGGGGAAGCCGGTAAATACCCAGCCCCGCAGCCATTCGCCGAGCGTCCACAGCGCGGCGAAGAACACGCCGCGTTGCCACCAATGCGACGGCAAGAAGCGCACATACAGGGTGCCGGCGAGCGCCGGGTAGATCGACAGCACGGCGCAGAAAAGGACGGTGGCGAGTCCCGCGAGCGGCGCCATCATGCCGCCGAAAACGCTGAGGCTGACATAGACCCACGAGACGCCGCCGATGAATAGGCCGAAGCCGAAGGCGGCGCCGAGCAGCGCGCCTTCGCGCGGGCTTTTCGCTCTGCTGAGCAGCGCGAAGAGTCCGCCGAGCGTCAGCCAGGCGAGCGCAAACCAGGCGAGCGGCGCAAAGGCGGCGACGCTCGCGGCGCCGAGCAGCAGCGCGCCGAGCAGCCGCTTAGGCTGCCGATTCATCGGCGACCGGTAGAACGCTCACCGACAACGTGTAGAGTCGCCGACTGTCGGCGCGCAGCACATGGAAGTGCAGGCCGTCCAGGTCGACGCCCTCGTTGCGTTTGGGGACCCGGCCCAGGTGATGCAGGATCAGTCCGCCGACGGTGTGGCATTCGTCGTTGCCGAAATGGGTGCCGAGGTGTTCGTTGAAGTCCTCGATCGTCGTTTGCGCCTTGACGCGGTAACGGCCGCTTTGGTCTAGCCGGATGTTGTCGTCGGCTTCGTCGAAATCGTATTCGTCCTCGATGTCGCCGACGATCTGTTCGAGAACGTCCTCGATGGTGATCAGGCCGCAGACGCCAGCGTATTCGTCGACCACCACCGCCATGTGATTGTGCGAGACGCGGAACTCGCGCAACAGCACGTTGAGTCGCTTGGACTCGGGGATGAACACCGCCGGGCGCAGCCAATTGCGCAGATTGAACGGGGTGTTGCTCTTGAGGCGCAGAAAATCCTTGGCCAGCAGCAGGCCGATGACCTTGTCGCGATCGCCGTCGATCACCGGGAAGCGCGAGTGCCCGGTGCGGTTGAGCAAGGCGACGATCTTGTCGAGCGGGTCGTCGATGTCGATCACTTCCATCTGGGCGCGCGGCACCATGACGTCGGAGACGCTGATTTCGGATGCGGCGAGCGCGCCCTCGGTGATCGACAGCGCGTCGGCGTCGAGCAGATTGCGCTCGTGCGCCGAGTGCAGCAGTTTGATCAGTTGTTCGCGGTCTTCGGGCTCGCGCAGCAGCAGCGAAGAGAGTCTTTCGAAAAAGCCGGGTCGGGTGTCTGGGTGTATGTCCATGGATTGGGTGAAGAGTGAGACGCAAGCCTTCGCGGCCTGTGTCAGGAATCCCTACTTTTCGTCCAAGTAGGGGTCGGTAAAGCCGAGCGCAGCGAGAATGGTACGCTCATGATCTTCCATCTGCCGGGCCTGCGCCTCGCCGGCTTCGTGGTCGTAACCCTGCAGGTGCAGCAGGCCATGCACGATCAGATGCGCGTAGTGGGCTTCAAGTGTCTTGCCCTGCTCGCCCGCTTCGCGCGCGACGACCGGCGCGCACAGCACTAGGTCGCCGCAGACCACCGGTTCGACGTCGTAGGGGAAGGACAGCACGTTGGTCGCGTAGTCCTTGCCGCGATAGTCGCGGTTGAGCTCTTGTCCTTCTTCAGCGTCGACCAGGCGAACGGTGATCTGACCGCCGCGAACGCCGTCGACGTCAAGCGCGGCGCGCACCCAGCTGCGGATCTGCGGGCGCAAGGGTAAGTCATCCTTGTTGCAAGCGTATTGCACGCTGAGGTTAAGGCGCTTGGTCATTTTTGCTCCTGCGCGGCGGTATGCGCCTCGTACGCCGAGACGATGCGCGCGACCAGCGGGTGGCGCACCACGTCTTCCTTCTGGAATTCGGTGAAGGCGATTCCGCGCACCTCCTTGAGGATCTGGCGCGCCTCGATCAGTCCGCTCTTCTGCCCGCGCTGCAGGTCGATCTGCGTCACGTCGCCGGTGACTACCGCCTTGGCGCCGATGCCGATGCGCGTCAGGAACATCTTCATCTGCTCGGGCGTCGTGTTCTGCGCCTCGTCGAGGATGATGAAAGCGTGGTTGAGCGTTCGCCCGCGCATATAGGCGAGCGGCGCGATCTCGATGGCGCCGCGTTCGAAGAGCTTGGCCACCTTGTCGAAACCCATCAGGTCGTAGAGCGCGTCGTAGAGCGGACGCAGATAGGGATCGACCTTCTGCGCGAGATCGCCGGGCAGAAAGCCGAGCCGCTCGCCGGCCTCGACCGCCGGGCGCGTGAGGACGATGCGCTGCACCAGCTCGCGCTCGATCGCGTCGACCGCCGAAGCGACCGCCAGATAGGTCTTGCCGGTGCCGGCCGGGCCGACGCCGAAGGTGATGTCGTGCTCCTGGATGTGCTGCAGATACTCGACCTGGCGCGGCGTGCGGCCGTGCAGTTCGGTCTTGCGTGTGATCAGCGCCGGCGACAGGCCGGCGAGCGCCAGATCCTTGCGTACCGGGCGGTTGATGATCTCGATCAGGCCGAGCTGGATGGCATCGACCGACAGTGTGCTTCTGGCCTGCGCGTAGAACATCTGCAGCGCTTCCGAGGCGAGCGCCGTCTGCGCTTGTTCGCCGCGCAAGGTAAAGCGCTCGCCACGCCGCGCGATGGTCACGTCGAGCGCGGTCTCGATCTGGCGCAGGTTCTCGTCGAGCGCGCCGCACAGGTTGGCGAGCTGGTGGTTGTTGGTCGGCGAGAGCAAGAGCTCGATCGCGCGCGGCTTGGCGGTGGATTTTGCCGCTGGCTTGTGCGGCGGCGTGGCGCTCATCTCGGGGGATTTCTTCTCGGTCATCCCGGGGGGATTCCTTTCAGTCATCACTAGGATTCCCTTCGGTCATGATTCGCGGGTCAGCATTTCGCCGCGCAGCGAATGCGGCAGCGCGGCGGTGATCTTGAGGTCGACGAAACTGTGCACCAGCCTTGGGTTGCCGACGAAATTGACGATGCGGTTGTTGTCGGTGCGCCCGGCGAGTTCCTGGTCGTCCTTGCGCGACAGGCCCTCGACCAGCACCCGCTGGACGCTGCCGACCATGGCCTCGGAAACGGCCTGCGCCAGGTCCTCGATGCGCTTTTGCAGGCGCATCAGGCGTTCGATCTGCACCTCGTGCGGCGTGTCGTCGGAAAGCTCGGCGGCAGGCGTTCCGGGGCGCGCGCTGTAGAGGAAGGAAAAAGAAGCGTCAAAGCCGACGTCGTCGATCAGCTTCATCGTCTTCTCGAAGTCATCCAGGGTTTCGCCCGGGAAGCCGACGATGAAGTCGGACGACAGCGAGAGGTCGGGGCGAGCAGCGCGCAGCTTGCGCACCAGGCTCTTGTATTCGATCGCCGTATAGCCGCGCTTCATCGCCGCCAGCACGCGGTCGGAACCCGACTGGACCGGCAGGTGCAGGTGCGAGACCAGCTTGGGAACGCTCGCATAGACGTCGATCAGTCGCTGCGACAGCTCGCGCGGATGCGAGGTCGTATAGCGGATGCGCTCGATCCCCGGGATCTCGGCGATGTATTCGATGACTAGCGCGAGGTCAGCCTTTTCTTCGCCGCCGGCCATCGCGCCGCGGTAGGCGTTGACGTTCTGGCCGAGCAGGGTGATCTCTTTGACGCCCTGCGCGGCGAGGCCGGCGACCTCGGTGAGCACGTCGTCGAAGGGACGCGAGACTTCCTGGCCGCGCGTGTAGGGGACGATGCAGAACGAACAGAACTTGCTGCAGCCCTCCATGATCGAGACGAAGGCCGACGCACCGTCGACCTTGGCCGGCGGCAGATTGTCGAACTTCTCGATTTCGGGAAAGGAGATATCGACCTGCGATTTGCCCAGGCGGCGCCGGTCGGCGATCATCTGCGGTAGGCGGTGCAGCGTTTGCGGGCCGAACACGACATCGACGTAGGGCGCGCGCGCGACGATTGCCGCGCCTTCCTGGCTGGCGACGCAGCCGCCGACGCCGATCACCAGGTCGGGATTGGCGAGCTTGAGCAGCCGAACCCGGCCCAGATCGTGGAAAACGCGTTCCTGCGCCTTCTCGCGCACCGAACAGGTATTGAACAGAATGATGTCGGCGTCTTCCGGGGTGTCGGTTTTGACGATATCTTCAGACGCAGCGAGTACGTCGGCGATCTTGTCCGAATCGTACTCGTTCATCTGGCACCCGAAAGTGCGGATGAACAGTTTTTTTGCCATGTTTTCCAGGTCAGTTTTTGGGGCGTGCCGAAATTTCAGCCGGGCTGATCATCCAGACGCGATAGATTGCGCCTGAGGCATCAGTGATGTACACAACGTCCTTCGGATCCTGAATGGACATCGACATCACGATCAGGTTCTGCTGGCTGCGAAACTGCGCGGTCGGCGCCAGCGTCATCGACTTGCCGTTGATGATCACCTGGCCGTCGCCGAGCGGCGGCAGCATCACGCCCAGCTTGGCTTCAGGCGGCAGCGTGCGGGTGTTCGAGTAGATTTCGTATTTGCTCGCCGTTGCCGTCGCAGTCGAACTTTGCGCCGCGGCTTCAATAATGGCGCTGATGATCGATGCGACAAGGGATGCGGGTAGAGGCATGGCGCCATTATAGTCAAGCTTGTGCCCCTTGTGTGAGCGTAACGCTTGACCGCCGAGCGTCCGTAACACTATAATCTCGCGCCCTACCCGGTGATGTAGCTCAGTTGGTTAGAGCGATGGATTCATAACCCATAGGTCGGCAGTTCAATTCTGCCCATCACCACCAATAGATTCAAGCACTTAGCCTCGGCAAATCGCCGGGGCTTTTTGCTTTCTGGTATCCTGTGCGCCCTTGGTGTTCCCCGCTCAGTCAATACCAAGTCGTCCGCGCACAGCAGAACCGGAAGTAATTCAATCGGAGTGACGATGAAATCGATTAAAACCTTTCTTGCCTTGGTCCTTGCCGCAAGCTTCGCTTCAGCTTCGTTTGCCGCATCAGAAACCACGCCACCGCTGATCAAGGTTCCCAAGAACGAGGCCGCAATGGAGGCAACCAGGGCGACGATAGCCAAGGATGCGGCGAATAATCCGGTGAAACCGGCAGCGCACAAAGCGGTGAAGCCGGCAGCGCACAAGGCGGCGAAGTCTGCGACCCACAAGCCGAAGGCCAAGCAAGGGAAGGCGGCGCCGGCAAAGAAGCACAAGGCCAAAGCGCCCGCCGCCAAGAAATGAACAGGCCAAAGGAGGCGCAATGAAGCTCAAGGTATTCAAAGGGAAAATCAAGGCCATGGGCGAGTCGTCGGCGCCTGTCGCCACGATGCCTGTGCCGATTACGACCTACAGCTATATCAAGATGTCGGACGGACAGCGAATCGACAAGCTGGTCGCTGAAGCCGGCCTCAACGACAAGCTCAAGGGCGCCGCGCTGGCCGACCAGGACGTCGAGCTTCACGTCGTGCTGCACGCTGGCGGAACGGCCGGGCTGATCGCCATCAAGGTCGGCGACGCGGGGATCTTCGCGACAAAGAGCACCGAGGTTCCGGCGTCAAAGCGAAAGTGGAAGAAGGCCGGCTTGATTATCGGTGTCTTGCTTGTTCCGCTTATGGGCGTCGGCCTGATCATTCTGTGGCGAACCTGGGAATTGAGCAAAGCGATTGCCAGTCACGACGAAGTCCGCGACTATGTGGCATCGCTACCCAACGCGACGCTTATTTGAAATAAACTGTCGTTCGTCACGCCGTTTTTCAGCATTACCGCCCGTAGCTCATTTGGATAGAGCACTTGGCTTCGAACCAAGGGGTAGGCCGTTCGATTCGGTCCGGGCGGGCCAACAACGCCAAGCAAAAAGCCCAACCTTTTGAGTTGGGCTTTTTGCTATTAGGGGCAGGCCACGGCTATCGTCTGCACTGCGAAAAAACCGTGTCTCCGATTATTCGCTATGCGGCAAGCGCCACGGGAGCTCTCTTCAATTGAACGTGGCCAATTTTGTTGCCCTCGACCTGCTGCAACTCGTTGTCCTTGGCGAAATTGAGCAAGAATCGATAGGCCATTGGTTCGCTATCGTAGAGTCGACCATCGACAAAAACGACTTTTTCGCCGTTGTGATGCATGGGGCTGACATAGCGCGAATACTTCATTTTTTTCTGATCATCGAAGAAAGAAAGAAGACCGCACAATCTTTCGGCCCAGTCACTGGGACGGAATTTTTTGCCCTCGTGAGTTAGGCCGACGATGAAGAATGATGTGTTTGATGGTGATTGGATGTTGTGAATGAGTTGCATGTTTTGTATAAGGAGTAGTCGAAAAAAAATTGATGTCCCAGCGGGACATGTGGATAGAAAAAAGTTGGCAGTTCTTTGCGGAACTGTGTCGGTAATTTTGGCGGGCGCAGTGTACCAAATTCAGGCCTTCTGATTGCCTTCACCCTGAAATATTTAGGGTTGTTTTTTCTGCTCACCCCGCGACGATGAGCAGCAAGGCAAGGGGGCGGCAGACTGCGGCTGGTCGATGCCTTGGCGTGCGCGCAGCGCATCTACGCCGAGGCCGGCGGGATTGGTCTGTTCGTCGATGCGCTCGATGAGCCGGTGGCTGGGTTTTGCAGGAGCTTCGACGGCCTTGCCGAATAAGCAGCTGCTGCTGTTTCTGCCAGCGGCCGTGGTTGGAAAGTGAGGAGCTCGGCGATGAGGCGTCTGAGATATCGACTCTTTTCTGGGCGCAGAGGCAACACACTGAGAAATGCCAATTTATCCAGACCTTTGATTTCTGCCAACTCGCCTTCCTTGACGCTCTTCGGAATGCTAAAGTCATCGTCCTTGGCGGTTGGCGGTCATCAACGGACTGTCGCCGGTTCCCTGAACCGGCAACGCAGACGACTGCTCCGCGATAGAACCTGCCAGATAGCCTGTGTGTGCCACTCGGTTTTTGCCGACGTTCGGTAGATCGTCGGTATACGTCATCAATGCGGCGGATGCTTGTTGGTGGGCGTGCAGCCCCCCGGAACGTCAGCTTCTTGCACCGCCGAACTTACTCATCCGATCGACAACTAATGGTTGTCTAGATGCAAGGACTGCGCAGTATCCAGTTCTGCTGTGGCCGGCATTTTTCAACGCAGCACACGATTTGTGCCAGCAGGCGCAGGGCGGTACTGGAGTAGGTGGGTTATGCGGAACGTTGTTCCGTATTATGGGGTTTCAGTTTTTTTTAATGGTTCATTGTTCCTTTATAAGTGCTGCATGGAGGTACTGCGATGGAAGACAAAACGATCAAAAGCATCGAGGCGCGACTGTATGGCGTTCCGCTGCCGGAAATCCTTTCTGATGCCAAGCACGGCGATCATAGTCATTTTGAACTGGTAACTGTAACTATCACCTTGAATGACGGAAATCAGGGAACTGGGTATACCTATACGGGGGGAAAGGGGGGGCATGCAATTTTGGCCATGATTCAACATGATCTAGCCCCTGCACTTCTTGGCCGAGCAGGATCTGATATCGATCAGATCTTTGATTTCATGGAATGGCATGTTCACTATGTTGGTCGCGGCGGGATCGCATCCTTCGCCGTTTCTGCAATTGATATTGCGCTTTGGGACATACGATGCAAGTCGCTCGGGCAACCACTGTGGAAAGTCGCAGGCGGTGCATCGAACAAGACCAAGGCTTATTGTGGCGGTATCGACCTCGGCTTTCCGCAAGACAAATTGCTACGCAGTGTCCAAGGATATCTCGAGCGTGGATTCAATGGCGTCAAGATCAAAGTCGGTCAAAGTGAACTTGCTGATGACGTCTCTCGAGTCAAGGCTGTGCGAGAACTGGTAGGACCGGAGATTACCTTTATGGTCGACGCCAACTATTCTATGAGCGTCGACCAAGCGATTCGCGCTGCCCTGGCTTTCAAGCCCTACGATATTTACTGGTTCGAAGAACCGACCATTCCCGATGATTTTCAAGGGTTCGCGCGTATTGCCGAGGTGACCGGGATGCCGCTGGCCATGGGAGAGAACCTTCATACGATCCATGAGTTCGGCTACGCCTTCGAACAGGCCAAGCTTTCGTTCATCCAGCCTGATGCATCAAATTGCGGGGGTATTACCGGCTGGCTGCGTGTCGCTGAATTGTCGCGGAAATACGGGATTCCGGTGTGTACCCATGGCATGCAGGAGTTGCATGTCAGCCTCTTGTCCGCGCAATCCAACGCCGGTTGGTTGGAAGTCCATAGTTTTCCGATCGACACCTATACGCGCAGGCCTCTGGTGGTGGAGAACTGTCTTGCAGTCGCGCCTGATACAGCTGGAATTGGTGTGGATTTCGACTGGGTCAAACTTGAGGCACACAAGATCGCAGAGCGACTGATTGAGTAACAATCCCCCGGCAAAGCCGGGGCTTTCAATTGTGAGTCGCTTAAAGCGGCTATTCAGGGATTGTTCTTGGCAATTTCTGGCTTAAGAGAGGCCATCCATTTGCGGGACACGTTATGTGCGCCACAAATGGCAGGTGATTACCTCAAGCAATCCCTGCGCGGAACGACTTCCTCGATTATGTGGCAATGATCCAGGCGGGCTGGATATTTCCGGAACAGAGCGAGAATCCTCAACGCCCCGCCGATTACAGCGGGTGACCCTCAAAGACTTTCAAAAATCACCTGCGTAGCATGGGCGTGATGACGGAAAGGAAAGATCCTGTGAGGGGGAATGGGACGGCAAAGGGCGCAAGACCTTTTACAGCTTTAGATCAACCTTGATCGGTGCATTACGAAAGGCGGTGGCTCGTGGGTAAGTCCATGTTGTTTGGGCAGGAAGCCAAGCATCATACCGCTCCTGCGAGGCGATGGGAGAGGCCAGCACCGGAATAGGCTCCGGCATCGCAACCGGAGGGGACTTCGGCATGTATGGCCAAACGTTCCTGCTACCAACTCATTGCCGCCCGAGCCCGGTCAGAAACTGAAGGTCGGCAAAGGCCGAACTGTGTGAATTCGCCGTGGCTGTCGGCAGACAGGTGGTCGGCCTTTGCAGACGCTCATGAGCTTGACCGTTTCGGTCAGCAATACCGTCTTACACCTGTCACTCATCACTAAACACTGCAGAACAGGGGCTTACCATATTTCCACATACCCAGATGCCAAACGAGATAATTGTGGCATTCAACTGTCTGCCACATTGAGCTGAGTGTCATGGCAACCTGGGGGGGGGGCACGAAAAATGCGGAGAAATTCTTCGCCGCACATTTCGTTACGTAAGCACTAAATAGTTGCAACAGACGGGCCTGCTAATCATTCTTATCATGGTCACGTTGCTTCAGCGTCCCCCGCTGGCAATGTTTGACCCCTCCTTGATCCATCGCAACGATGAGATCTTTAATCCCGAGCCTAAGGGCTTGGGATTTTTTTTGCGCTTCATTTCGAGGCAATTATTGCATACTTCGAAGCGCTCGTTGCGAGAGAATCGTAAGCCTCGGTTCGGCCGTTGAGCGACCGGCCGACACTCTCGGCAGTCCAGCCTTTGCCCGTTTTGGCGCCCCGCCACGAACATCTGCTGCTGGCCGGAAATACCCAGAGGGGCTCGCGCCACATTGTCGTCGTTCGAAAAACGCGGGGTTTGGCGAGTGTCGGCTTACTGGCGCAGGCGCCTACTCACACTCCCGGCAACGAACGGAACGTCACCTCCTCCATGAAACGGCCACACAGATGAATGTTCCCTTTGAAAGCAGCCAGACAGCCCTTGCGTGCAACTCGGCCATTGCGGACATTGTGTTGGCCAATAACTGCAGAAAACTGTACTCCGGCCACACTAGAACCCACTTTTGTGTTGTACAGGCGAGATCAGCCAAGCAAAACCAAAATTGGAGGGGCTGACATTCCACGTTCAAGGCAATCAGTATCCTGAAATTCTGTGGAGAATAGAGGCGCTCAGTACGGTATCCACTACATTGTGTGGAATTCTCTCTGTCCACCATTGCAACTGCATTTTGGTTGAATCAGGCCCAGTTGACTCCCGTGGATCGCCAGCGAAGGCGATCGCCCAGGAAGTCGGCTACGAGGTCGCTGCGTTTCTCGGGCGGCTGTTCCTGCGCGTGCCAGGGCGGGCCGGGCCGGACTCACGTCCCGGTTGTTGCCGCCCGCGCCTGCAACATTGCCCTTTCCCGCGCGTTCTGCGCCAACTGCGCGGCGCGCGCGAATTCGGCGCGCGCTTCTTCGCGGCGATCCAGCTTGGCCAGCAGGTCGCCGCGCACCGCCGGTAGCAGGTGATAGGTCTTTAGCGCCGGATCGGTGGCGAGCGCCTCGACCAGTTCCAGCCCGGCGGCGGCACCGAAGGCCATGCCGACGGCGACGGCGCGATTGAGTGCCACCACCGGCGACGGGGCGACCTGCACCAACGCGTCATAGAACGCGGTGATGCGCGACCAGTCGGTGTCGGCGGCAATGGTGGCCCGGGCATGACAGGCGGCGATGGCGGCCTGCAGGGTGTAGGGCCCGGACGGACCCGGCAAACCCTCGGCGTGCGCCAGCGCAGCCAGCCCGCGACGGATCAACAGGCGATCCCACCGTGTGCGGTCCTGATCCATCAACAGCACCGGTTGACCCGACGCATCGACGCGCGCGGCAAGTCGGGACGCCTGGATTTCCATCAGCGCGAGCAGGCCATGCACCTCGGCGACGGCGGGCAGGCGGCCGGCGAGCGCGCGGCCCAGACGTTGCGCTTCCTCGCACAGCGCGGGACGGATCCAGTCGTTACCCGTCGTCGCGGCATAGCCTTCGTTAAAGATCAGGTAGAGCACTTCCAACACCGACGGCAGCCGCGCAGTCAGCTCAGCGCCGCGCGGCGTCGCGAAGGGAACGCGCGCTTCGGCCAGGGTGCGCTTGGCGCGCACGATCCGTTGCGCGACGGTGGCGGCGGGCTTGAGATAGGCACGCGCGATCTCCTCGACCGACAGGCCGCCGACCACTTTCAGCGTCAGCGCCGCACGTGCCTCGGGCGGCAGCAACGGATGGCAGGCGGTGAACACCAGCGCGAGCAGGTCGTCGCCGATGTCGTCGTCGAGCGCATCGTCCACCGCTTCGGCGAAATCGGCTTCACGGATGGCGTTCTGCGTGTCGAGTTCGACCGCGAGTTCGGCGTGTTTGGGCGCGGCCTGGGTTCGGTGGCGCAGCAGGTCGAGTGCGCGCCGCTTGGCGGCAGTGGTCAGCCAGGCGGCAGGATTGTCCGGAACGCCTTGCGTCGGCCAGTGCTCCAGCGCAGCGACCAACGCGTCCTGCGCACACTCTTCGGCCAGCGCCAGGTCGCGCGTGAGCCGGGCGGCGGCGGCGGCGACCTTGGCTGACTCGATATGCCAGATCGCGGCGAGCGTATCGGCAACCGCCGTCATCCGCTTAGCTCCCAGCGGGCAGACCGAGAGAACGACCGGCGGAACGAGGCATCTTGCTCTCCTTGTGCGGAAGGATCAGCGCGCCGCCGCGTGGCGCGCGAAGTTGTCGAGAATCGCTTGCCAGCCTGAACGCTGGTGTTCGATCGGAAACGTGGTTTCTGGATCGAAGGAAACGCGCACCCGCACGCCGTCGGACGTTTCATCGAACTCGACCCGTCCGCTGCGGTCGCCGAACGAGTATTCGATCAGGCGCTGAGGAACGATGCGGGTGTAGATGCCCGAAAAATCGAATCCTTGGCTGCCGTCCTTGGCTTCCATGCGCGACGAAAAGCCCCCGCCTTCGCGCAGGTCCACGCTGGCAGCGGTGGTGTGCCAGTCGTCAGATGCGGCGTTCCATTGCATGATGTCCGCGGGCGTTGTATAGGTGCGCCAGACGTTGTCGATCGGTGCTAGCACGACGGTTTCAACGGTCACTTTCATGAAAAGCTCCTCAATGATGATGGCGTTTCGTTCGGTATTGCGGCGTTGCCTACTCGCCTGTGCGGTGAATTCGGCGTCGTCGATTTGCCGCCGAATGCCTCGCTGGAGCGCCTTGCCGGGCGGATCAGACAGCATGCCGCTAGTCTGCCGCCGGGGGCGAACTTAGGCTCTTGCTATAAAAACCTGATTGATCAAAGCAGCAAACGCGCCTTTTGCCGGAAGAAAGCATGTCAAGGGCGGCTTTCACCCGACTTTTTCGGGTCTTGGCTTGTTTGGCAGACTCAACCCAGTGTATCCAGTCCACGCGGGCGATGGTCGTGGTGTCATTCCAGGTCGCCTTGGCTGCCGGACACGCCGCAAGCGCTTTCTGCAGGTCGTCGGGTAGCTGCGGCTCCGGTTCCGGGCTGGCCGGAGCGATGTGAACGCTAACCACCTCACCGATACTCGCCTGGGCGCCCTCGCGCAGATCCCGGCTCACCCTGAGCCAATGGCTTAACTGGCCGTCCGGCTCAAGTGTCGCTTGAAAAGGGTGACCGTTGAGGGTGCCCTCGACGGAGGTTCTGCCGCGCCTTGGCAAGGTATCACTGGCGATTTTCGGTAGAACAAGAAAGGCCCAAGAATCGTCCTTACCGGGCTTTGCCGGACGAAGCAGCTTCGTTTTGAATGTAGACGCATCTGTTTTTGCCATTTCAAGATTCCCTGGATGGCCAATGTTCAAACTCACGGTCGTGCAGCCGACTTGCCAGTCGTAGCGTCCCTGCGTAGCGCCTTGTCGGGCGACGGCGATGACAAGCACTCAAGTTTGCTGAGGACAACGTGAGTCGCCTCGTTGGTGGCCACGTGCTCCACGCACTGGTAGCCGAGCGAGACTAAATCGATATCAGAGAACAATTTCTCGCCGGAGCCGAGCAGAACCGGCGCAATCGCGATGTGTAGCTCGTCGATCAGGCCCGCTCGCAAATATTGCTGGATTGTCGCGACCCCACCGCCAATCCGCACATCCGATCCGTTCGCCGCTTCCTTGGCACGGCTCAGCGCTGAGTGGATGCCATCGGTGACGAAGTGAAAGGTCGTTCCGCCAGCCATGGTGATCGGGGCACGGGCCTGGTGAGTCAGCACGAACACGGGGGTGTGATACGGCGGATTGTCACCCCACCACCCTTTCCAGCTGCCGTCTGGCCACGGCCCACGAATCGGGCCAAACATGTTTCGACCAAGGATCCAGGCGCCTACGTTGCGAAAGCCTCGCGCCGCGAAGTCGTCATCAATGCCCGTCGTTCCCGCTTCATTGCCGAACATCCGCTGGAACGTGGCGGTCGGAAAAACCCACTGATGCAGCGCCTTCCCTCCAACACCGAGCGGATTTTCTAGACTCTGCTTCGGGCCCGCCCCGAATCCATCGATAGACATCGAAAAACTCGCCACACGCAATTTGCTCATCGCAATCCCCGTTGCCAACCAAACCGCCGTGCCGCCCGACGCTTGGCTCGGACTCCACAAATTTCAACCACGGCGCGCCGCCTCGATCGTCGCGATGTCGATCTTGCGCATCGTCATCATCGAATCAAACGCGCGTTTGGCGGCTGCAGGATCGGGATCGGCGATCGCTTCCATCAGCGCGCGCGGCGTGATTTGCCAGGACAACCCCCATTTGTCCTGGCACCAGCCGCACTCGCTCTCCCGGCCGCCATTGCTGACGATCGCATCCCAGTAGCGATCCGTTTCAGCCTGGTCGACGGTTGCGACTTGAAACGAGAATGCTGGGCTGTGGCTGAACGCGGGGCCGCCGTTGAGTCCGAGGCACGGGATTCCCATCACCTTGAAACTGACTGTCAACACATCCCCAATCTTCCCGGATGGATAGTCTCCCGGGGCGCGATACACCGCGTCGACCGAAGAGTCCGGAAAGGTTTCGGCGTAGAACCGCGCCGCTTCTTCTGCGGTTCCGTCGTACCAAAGGCAAACGATGTTCTTGGCGGTAGTGATCATGGCATTCCTCCGGGTTTCACTGCACGTAGCACGGCGCGCATTCGCGCAGCTCGACGCTGGCGAAGCGCGCTGCGGGACAGGTTTTGGCAACTTCCAGTGCTTGCTCACGGCTGTCGCACTCAATCAGGAAAAAACCGCCAACCATTTCGCGCGCCTCGGCGAACGGCCCGTCGATCAGACTGACCTGCTCGCCGCGCCGCTGGACGCGCACGCCGTGGCTGTCCGGGCGCAGCGATTCGCTGGCCAGCAACTGGCCATGCGCGGCAAGCAGCTGGCCAAACTCGACCATTTCGGCGTAGAGCGCACGCCCCTCGTCCTCGCTGCGAGCGTCGCGCTGGCCGCGCGGCTCGACGATCATCACCATGAATTTCATAGCAGCGTCCTCGCTGGGTTAGGGAAGGGATTTCCACCATTTGGCCTGGTTCATTGCAGCGAATGCAGGCCGACGAGCTTGCCCTCGGTGTCGTGGACGAGCGCGACGTGACCGTATTCGCCGATCGGCATTTTTGCCTTGAACAGCGCGTCGCCGGCTTCGAACGCGCGCTGCGCCTCGACCGCGCAATCAGCGCAGGCGAAATACACCAGCGTGCCCCTGCCCCCCGGACGCACGCCGTTCATTTTCAACAGCGTGCCGCCTGCGCCGACGCGATCCATTGCCATGGGGAAAGCCCACATTTCGTGTTCCTCCAGGCTGTCCGGGTTCTTCAGTTTTTCCAGCGTGATTGCCAACACGCGCTCGTAGAAAGCGCGCGCCCGCGGCATGTCTTCGACGTAAATTTCAAACCAGATGACCGGGTTGTTCATGCGCTGCTCCTTGTCTGGCAGGGGTTCATGGCCCGCGCGCAGAGGCAATCTCTGCACGTTTACGACGCGCGACCTGGGCGGTTTTCGACATCGGCTGATAACTTATCTGCCGATGTCGAGCAAAGCGACATCGCGGCGTTGCATTTGCGGCGGCGTCACCGTTTCGCTGGCCTGACCGATCAGCCCGCGATGGCCGTCGGGTCGCGCACGCGGCCCGAGCGCTCGCCGGAGAACAGGTCGTCGGCCGCGCGTTCGAGCGTCGCGCCGGCTGCGACGGCTTGGGAGATCAGCATCGCCGACGCACCGATAGGCGAAGACTCGGTGAATGGTCACGGCGCGGCTCCTTGGGGTGGGCAGGGAATGGTCACGGCGCTGCGGGAGATGCGGTTGCCGCGCGCAACACTTCGTTTCAGCCCCCCGGGCAACCGCGCTTGGCGGCGGCTTGGATTTCTTCCGGGCTCACATCGCGGAGGTGCGTGGCGATGGACCACCTATGCCCGAACGGATCGCGCACCTGGCCGTAGCGGTCGCCCCAGAACGTGTCGGCGGCGGGCATCGTCAGCGTGGCGCCGGCCGCGACTGCCCGCGCCAGCGCAGCGTCGGCATCCGCGACATAGAGATGCAGCGTGACCGGCGTGCCGCCGAGCGCGAGCGGCGAGTTCATGTGCCATTCGGCGTTTTCGTCGACCAACATCAGCGATGAATCGCCGATGTGCATCAGGCCGTGCATGAGTTTGCCGTCGGGACCGGGCAGGCGGCCGCGATCGACGGCAGCGAAGGCGCGGACGTAGAAGTCCATCGCGGCGTTGGCGTCGCGGCAGACGATATGCGGGGTGAGGCTGTGCATGCCTTCGGGGATCGGTGAAACGGTGGCGTTCATGACCAGGCTCCTTCAAAGAACAATGAATATACGACCGTACAACTCAGAGAATGTTGCGCATGCGTTCGATCTCCGGCGAGGGCGCGAAGTCGTCGAGTTCGTATAACGGCCGCACTTCGATTTCGGCCGGCTTGCCGCGCCCGGCTGGATTGGGGTACCGGCGCGCCCATTCCATCGCCTCTTCGCGCGATTTCACCTCAATGAGGGTGTAGCCGGCGATCAAGTCCTTGGTTTCAGCGAACGGGCCGTCAATCAGGCTACGTTTGTCGCCGTCGTACTGGATGCGCCAGCCCTGAGAACTCGGCTTGAGTCCAGAGCCGTCGAGCAGCGCGCCGGCCTTCGTCAGCTGCTCGTGGTAGTTGGCCATTTCGGTCAGTAGGCCGGCGTCGGCCGAAATCGGAGTAGTTTCAGCCTCTGTCTCGAGGGTGGCCTTGACGATGATCATGTAGCGCATGAGCGTCTCCTGTGTACAGATACGATGCAAACGCCGATGTATTCCGGGTTCTAACGCCACGACGATCCGGCCCCGCCCGAATCGACATGCCTGCTGAAAATAGACCGAAATCTCCCGGACCGGCTGCGCAGGAGAAAGCTATCTGACCGAAAAGGACAAGGAGCGCGCATTCGCCACAAAGGACAGCTGCCGCTCGCCACCTCTCAAGCTGCACGGCAGGTAGCTGGGCAGCAAGGCAATACCGCGCAGCTACTCGGCAACTTAGCAACGCCGTTCTCCCGTAGCGCATACGCGCCCAGCATTTTCACACAGAAGATTCTTGGCAAGGGAGCTGGGCGGGGCAGTGGCTACCTTTGTTTAAGGCCCGCCCCATCGCCGCCTGTGCCATTCGGCCAAAGTCAGCCTGCCCACATGGCTTCACCATTTTTGGCAAAACGATAATGCTCTGCCGTTGTCCGAAATCCGCTTCGCCGAGTAAGGCAGTTCGATCAACGCAGCAACTGATCAAAAACCGATCTTCTGGAGACCGTCAGCAAGGTAAGCGTTTTCGCCGCGCCCGGATAACTGCACTCTCTCTGGGTCCAGGAACCCGTTGCGAGCGCCAGCTGAACTTGCGCTCGTGTCGCGAAGTATTCGTCAGATTCTCGCGAAAACGGCAGGCCGTCTTTACGGGTCCCGATATAAAACCCCATGTCTCCGTCCAGGACCTCGATGGGGAGTGCCTCGCCATAATGCAGCGCGACCTGGCCGAAGATTTGACGTGAGCTCATGATTTCTACCTGATTGGTCTTGGTTGTTCGAAATGGGTTTCAGTGCTACGGCCTAGCCAGGGCGAAAGAGGAATAGGCGCGGTGTGTCGTTTGTTTTTCCAATACGCTGCGACGTTGAACTGGCGACATCAGGCGCCTCTCTGAACGGCCGCCAAGAACCCCGATCAACGCCATGCCAAACACCAGCAACACGCCGGCACAGGCTCCCCTGTCGCCATGGGTAAAGCAGAGCGAACACGAGAGAGCGGCACCGACGACGATCGAGAAGGCGGCAAAATAGTCGGACCACTGATAACGGTATTTCATGAATTAGTCTCCTTGGTGATGATGAAAGATGCGTTCGTTTCCGTCGCGCACATCGATATACTATTGCTTGTCTCAACTCATAGAAAAACAAGTAAATACTCATGCAATGCAGAGGACGGCAATGACTTTCACGCAACTCGAAATATTCGTTTTGGTTGTTGAGCTGGGCGGTTTTACGGCGGCAGGTGAACGGCTGGGGATCAGCCAGTCTGCGGTTTCGCATGCCTTGAAGCAACTGGAGAGCGAATGGGGCGTCGCGTTACTTTCGCGCAGTAAATCAGGCGTCGAACTGACCGAAGTTGGCAAGAGTCTGCTCGTTCGCGTTCGGGAATTGCTTGGCGTTGCCGAGGCAATACATCAAGAGGTTTCAGCCGTTCGTGGATTGAACCGTGGCGTCTTGCGAATCGGCTCGTTTGGTCCGGCCTCATCTTTATTTTTACTACCTCGAATCCTCGAGCAGTATCGGATCAGCTACCCGGAAATCGAGATTTTCGTTGATGAAGGGCCGGATGACGCGGTCGCCCAGTGGATCACCGAACGTCGGGTTGATGTGGGCTTCGTGGTTCTGCCTGATGAGCGTTTTGACACTCAAGCTCTGGTCCAAGATCAGTATGTAGCCGTTGTTCCCATCAACCATCCGCTGGCCAGGCAGAAGTCTGTCCGTTTGTCCGACTTGTGCAATTCGCCGTTCATCATGACCGCTGCGGGCGCCACGGTGCAGGTCGAGAGGCTATTCGAGTCGGCTGCTCTCAGGCCGAAAATCAAGCATCGCTACTCGCAGATCCTGACCATTATTAAAATGGTCGAATCCGGCGCGGGCGTGTCGATTCTTGCCGATTTGGCGGTGTCGGATCAGGTGCTGGCAATGTGTCCGGGGGCGATCAAGAAACCGCTAACGCCGGTGGCGACAAGGTCGATCGGCCTCGCCGTCCCGAGCCTTAAGCATGCGAGCCCGGCGGTACATGCCTTCCTGAAAACGTCCAAGTTGCTGATGTCCAAGCTGCGCCAGGGGTATGACAATGAACAAGCCCGGAATCAGTAGAGGAATGGAATCAGCTTGCGAACACGCTGCCGGTAGGCGTTGTAAGCCGGAAAGTGTTCGTCCAGCCAGATTTCCTCGCGCCGCGACTTGATGTCGAAAAACAGCGCCAGTGCCGCCGCCTCGGCCAAGGTCAGCCAGCCGTGAACCGACAAGGCAAATCCGGCGGCCATGACGATGACGCCGAAATAGATCGGGTGGCGGACGAAGCGGTACATCCCGCTAACGATCAGCGTCGCGCGCTCTTTCGGATGCGGTAGCGGCGTCAGGTTCGACCCCAGATTCACGACGGCGAGTAGCGACACCAGCCCGCCAAGCGTCAGCAGTACCGTCCCGACGATCGAGGATGCGTTGATCAGGCGCTCCGGCCACGGCGGCAATCCTGCCAGTGTTTTCGGTCCCAGAGTGATGACGAGGAACAAGGCGAACTGGGCAACGACGTACCACTCGCCGCGCCGACCGCGCCACCAGCGCTGATTCGACGGGCTCATGCGCCGATTCCCTGAGTTCCTGCCGCCGCCAACGGCTTGAGCATCACGAATTTGAGGTGCTCGTGCTCGCCGGGGAACAGCGTGACCTGCTGGTAGTGGATCAGGCCGCGCGCGGCGTGGTGGAAGCCGCGAGTGCCGCCCTGGCGCTCAAGCACATCGTGCAGCTTCCAGAAGCGCGCGAAGTCGGCGCTGGCCGCCGAGAGCTCGTCGACCAGGCGGACGAGTGCCGGTTCATCGAGGCGGCTGCGGCAATCGGCGCGAAACTCGGCGGTGATTCGTCGCGCGCGGACGTCCCAGTCGAGCAGGAATTCGCGCGCCAGCGGCTCGAGGAAAATGAAGCGCAGCATATTGGGTTTGGGGTCGCCTTCGCTTCTGGGCGAATCGAGCCAGCCGGTGAACAGCGCCGCGGCGGCTTCGTTCCAGCCCAGGATGTCCCAGTAGCGGCCCATCAGGTAGGCGGGAACCTTGATTTCGGCGAGCAGCTCGATCAGCAGCGGCGGCGCGTCGTCGGTCTCCGGCAGGCTCTCCTGCGGGTCGCGGCGGTCGGCCATCTCGAAAAGATAGGCGCGCTCGCTGCGGCTCAGGCGGAAAGTGACGGCGAGTCGGCCCAGCGCCTCGGCCGAGACATTGACCTCGCGCCCCTGCTCGATCCAGGTGTACCAGGTCGGGCTGATGCCGACCAACTGCGCCACTTCTTCGCGCCGCAGTCCGGCGGTGCGGCGCCGGTTGCCGGCAGGGAAGCCGAAGTCGGCGGGCTGGTTGCGGCTACGGATGACCTGCAGGAACTCGCCAAGCTCCTTGCGGCGTGCGCTGAGCGCGTCGATCTTCATTCGTTCCTCGTCTCGCTATTACTTTTGGTACTAGCATAAACTGTTGTCTTGTCAGGGTACAGGCCGCCGTATAGCATTGCTTCCGTGCTTCGGGGCTGGTGCTCCGTTACTCAGACCATGCGCCGCGCTGGCGCCCCTTTGGAGGAATGAAAGTCATGGCCGGAAAAACCCTTTACGACAAGTTGTGGGACAGCCACGTCGTCCGTCAGGAAGACGACGGCACCTGCCTGCTCTACATCGATCGCCACCTGGTGCACGAAGTGACCAGCCCGCAAGCTTTTGAAGGCTTGCGCTTGACCGGGCGCAAGCCTTGGCGCAAGGACTCGATCGTCGCCGTCGCCGATCACAACACGCCGACCAATCACTGGGATCGCGGCATCGAGGACCCGGTCGCCAAGTGCCAGGTCGATACCCTCGACAGCAACATCAAGGAATTCGGCGCGCTGGTCTATTTCCCGTTCAAGCACGCCAATCAGGGGATCATCCACGTGATCGCCCCGGAAAACGGCGCGACGCTGCCGGGAATGACCGTCGTCTGCGGCGATAGCCACACTGCGACGCACGGCGCTTTCGCGGCGCTGGCGCACGGCATCGGCACCTCCGAAGTCGAGCACGTGCTGGCGACGCAGACGCTGATCCAGAAGAAGTCGAAAACGATGCTGATTACCGTCGACGGCCAGTTGGCGCCGTGCGTTTCGGCCAAGGACGTGGCGTTGGCGATCATCGGCAAGATCGGTACGGCGGGCGGCACCGGCTATTGCATCGAGTTTGCCGGATCGGCGATCCGCGATCTGTCGATGGAAGGGCGAATGACCGTCTGCAACCTCACCATCGAGGCCGGCGCGCGCGCCGGAATCGAGATAGGCGACGACACCACCGTCGCCTATCTCAAAGGGCGGCTGCATGCGCCCAAGGGCGCCGACTGGGAACGTGCGGTGGCGCACTGGCAGACGCTGCACTCGGACGCTGACGCGGTGTTCGATACGGTGGTTGCGCTCCGCGCCGAAGACATCGAGCCGCAGGTGACCTGGGGAACCTCGCCCGAGCAGGTGCTGGCGGTCGGCGGCAAAGTGCCGAATCCGGCCGACGAGTCCGACCCGGCCAAGCGCGCGAGCATAGTCCGCGCCTTGCAGTACATGGGCCTCTCTGCCGGAACGCCGCTCACCGAGATCGCCATCGACAAGGTCTTCATCGGTTCGTGCACCAATTCGCGGATCGAGGACTTGCGCGCCGCGGCCGCCGTCGCCAAGGGCAAAAAGATCGCCGCCAACGTCAAGCTGGCGCTGGTCGTTCCCGGATCGGGAATGGTCAAGCGTCAGGCCGAGGCCGAGGGGCTCGACAAGATCTTCACCGAAGCCGGCTTTGAATGGCGCGAACCCGGTTGTTCGATGTGTCTGGCGATGAACGCCGACCGCCTGACCGCCGGCGAGCGCTGCGCGTCGACGTCCAACCGCAACTTCGAAGGCCGCCAAGGTCCCGGCGGACGCACCCATCTGGTCAGCCCGGCGATGGCCGCCGCCGCTGCCGTCGCCGGCCATTTTGTCGATATTCGCCACGCCTGATTGAGGAGATGAACCCATGAAACCCTTTACCCGACTCAGCGGGCTGGTCTGCCCGATCGACCGCAGCAACGTCGATACCGACGCGATCATTCCCAAGCAGTTCCTCAAATCGATCGCGCGCAGCGGCTACGGCCCCTACCTGTTCGACGAATGGCGCTATACCGACCATGGCGAGCCCGGGATGGACTGTACCCACCGGCCGAAGAAGCCCGATTTCGTTCTCAACCAGCCGCGTTACCAGGGCGCGCAGATCCTGCTCGCGCGCGAGAACTTCGGCTGCGGTTCGAGCCGCGAGCACGCGCCGTGGGCGATCGAGAATTACGGGTTCCGCGTGATCATCGCGCCGTCGTTCGCCGACATCTTCTTCGCCAATACCTACAAGAACGGCGTGCTGCCGATCGTCGCTGCGAGCGACGTCGTCGACCGGCTGTTCCAGGAGTGCGCGGCGAGCGAAGGCTATTCGCTCGACGTCGACCTCGCCGCGCAGACGGTGACTTCGCCGTCGGGCTTCAGCTTCAAGTTCGACATCACGCCGCAGCGCAAGCATTGCCTGGCCAACGGTCTCGACGAGATCGGCCTGACCCTGGTCCATGCCGACGAGATTCGCGCCTTCGAGGCGCGCAGCAAGTCGGCGCAGCCCTGGTTTTTTGCCTGAGTCAGCGCTGACGGGCGTCCACCTGTCGCGCCAGCTCGCGCAGCTGCGCTGAGATTTCGACGCGATAGGGTGGTGCCGGGTCGAGGCGGCGCAGTTCGGGCGGCAGCGCGGCGAGTTGCGTCTTGACGTGGTCGCGCAGCGTCGCGAGTGAAGGCGCCGCAGTCAGGCGCCGTCCGCCCTGCATTACCGTGGCCAGCAGCGGGGTTCCCGGCGGGGTGTCGCCGGCGAGCGTCAGCGTGTCGCCGGTCATCGTGCCGGTTTTGTCGCGATGGCGGAAAATCTGCTTGCGGCCGGGCCAGGTGGCCTTGCCCTCGGAGCGCTTGCGCCGCGGGCGGCCGGCGTATTCCTGCAGCTTGTAGGCGCAGTCGAGGTAGGGCTGGTCGGCCGAGGTGTTCATTCGCGTGCCGACACCGAAGCCGTCGATCGGCGCTTGCGCGTCGCGCAGCGCGTGCACGGCGTATTCGTCGAGATTGCCGCTGGCGAAGATCCTGATGGCGCGCTCGCCGCCGGCGTCGAGGATGGCGCGCACCCGGCGCGAATGCTCGCCAAGATCGCCGCTGTCGATGCGTACCGCCTGGAGCGGCGAGCCGGCCGCCGCCATCCGGCGGGCCAGCGGAAGCAGCGCGTGCGCCGCGGCCTCGGTGTCGTAGGTATCGATCAGCAGCGTGCAGGCCTTGGAGTGCGAGCGCGCGAAGTGTTCGAAAGCGGCCAGCTCGTCGTCGTGCGTCTGGATGAAGGAATGCGCCATGGTGCCGAACAGCGGCAGGTCCCAGCGCATTCCGGCGAGCACGTTCGAAGTGCCGTCGAAGCCGGCGATGAAACTGGCGCGCGCCGAAAGCAGCGCAGCTTCGGCGCCGTGCGCGCGGCGCATGCCAAAGTCCACCAGCAGTCCGTCGCGCGCGGCCAGCCGCACGCGCGCCGCCTTGGAAGCGATTAGCGTCTGGAACTGCAACAGGTTGATCAGACGCGTCTCGACCAGCTGGGCCTGAGGCAGCGGCGCGATCACGCGCAGGATCGGTTCGTCGACGAAAAACACCGTGCCTTCGGGAACGGCCTGTACGTCGCCGGTAAAGCGCAGCTTTGCGAGCGAGTCGACGAAGCGCCGATCGAATCTGCCGCAGCCGGCCAGCCAATCGAGTTCGTCAGCGCCAAAGTGCAACGTTTCGAGATAATCGATGACCTGTTCGAGCCCGGCGGCGACCAGGAAATTTCGCCCCGCCGGCAGCTTGCGAACGAAGAACTCGAAGACTGCCGTTTCCGCCATGCCCTGGTCGAAATAGGCCTGCAGCATGGTGAGCTGGTAGAGGTCGGTGAGCAGCGCGCGCTCGTCGTTGGCGCTCATCGATGCGGGCCGGTCGCGGTACTCGCGCCGGCGGCGAGCATCGCGGCGATGGCGCGCTCGCCGTCGCCGATCCGCAGGTCGACCGGGCGCATGCCGTCGAGCAGCAGTATCACGCCGTAGCCCAGGCGCAGGGCGTCGAGAACCGTATGGCGAACGCAGTAGTCGGTCGCCAGTCCGCCGACGAATAGTCGCCGCACGCCCAGACGCTGCAGCTGCTGGTGCAGGTCGGTAGCGGCAAAGCCCGAGTAGCTGTCGGCGTCGCTTTGCGTCTCCTTGGAGATCACCTGGGTGGTCGCCGGCAGGTCGAGGACGGCGGGAAACTGCGCGCCTGGCGTTCCGGCGACGCAGTGCTCCGGCCAGTCGCCGCCCTGGGCGCGGAACGAGCAATGATCGGGCGGATGCCAGTCGCGCGTGGCAAATACCGGCAAACGCGCGGCGACAAATTGCGCGATCCAGGCATTGAGCGGCGCGATCACGGTCTCGGCGGCCGGGACCGCCAGCGCGCCGCCAGCCAGAAAGTCGCGCTGCACGTCGACGATCAACAGCGCGTCCGTCGGTTGCGGTGAAATGCTCGCGGTGAACGAGACCAAGGTGAGCCCTCCCGGGCGGGAACAGAAGCCTCTGCCGGCCAAGCACTTTTGCTGACCGACCGGCGCCTATCGTTCACGCGATGGTGATGCGCTTGGCCGGCGCCTGCTGCTTCTTGGGCAGTACGGCCTCGAGTACGCCATCGGTGTACTTGGCTTGTGCCGCAGCTTCGTCGACCTCGCTGTCGAGCGTGAAGCTGCGCGCGACCTGGCCGTAATAGCGCTCGCTGTGGATCAGTTTCTTGCCTTCTTTCTGCTCTGATTCTCTCTTGACCTCGGCGCTGATCGAAACCAGATTGCCGTCGACCGAGATGCGGATGTCCTCTTTCTTGACCCCCGGAATTTCGGCCTTGATGGTGTAGTTCTTGTCGTCCTCACTGACCTCAAGCTTGAGCTGCGGCGCGGCGGCCGTTGATCCCTGGAACAGCGGACGGACCATGAAGCCCTTGAACAGGTTGTCGATGTCGTTGAACGGATCGAGACGCGCCAGTTCGTTGAGCGGATCGAAGCGGGTGATGTTGGCCATGATGAGTCCTCCAATGTCTGATGGTTGCAGTTCTGGTCACGCGGGTGGCAAGCCGATGCTGGCAGCACCTGCGAGTACAAACTAGCCGTAGCCCCGGCCAGCGGGAATACTCGGTCCCCTCTATTCTCGCTACCTGATTACCTTAGGCCGCGGCGCGCCGGCGCCTGGCGAGCAAAAATACGGCGACGGGTGTATTTCCCGGCCGCTACCGTGCGGCGTATGTTGAGCGCATGACCTCGTTCAAGAGCGGCGACATCCGCAGGGAGGAATAATGAAGCGCAGCATGCGAGCCATGATTCTCGAGCAGCCGGGTTTGCCCTTGCGCCTGGCCGAGCTGCCGCTACCGCAGCCGAGCCGCGGCAAGGTCTTGATCGAGGTTGAGGCCTGCGGCGTCTGCCGCACCGACCTGCATCTGGTCGACGGCGAATTGCCCGACCCGGTGTTGCCGATCATCCCCGGCCACGAAGTCGTCGGTCGCGTCGCCGAGCTCGGCGCCGAGGTTTCGTCTTTCCGGCTCGGCCAGCGCATCGGCGTTCCCTGGCTCGGCTGGACCTGCGGCAAATGCCGCTTCTGTCTCAGCGGCCGTGAGAACCTCTGCGATCTGGCGCGCTTTACGGGTTACCAGATCGACGGCGGCTATGCCGAGTTCTGTGTCGCCGACGCGCGCTACTGTTTCCCGCTTTCCGATTTTGGCGATGCCGCGCTACTGGCGCCCTTGCTGTGCGCCGGCCTGATCGGCTATCGCGCCCTGCGCCTGTGCGGCGAGGCGCACCAGGCGCGCCGGCTCGGTATCTACGGTTTTGGCGCCGCCGCACATATCGTCGCGCAGATCGCCAGGTTCCAGGGCCGCGAGTTCTATGCTTTCACGCGCCCCGGCGATGACGCCAGCCAGGATTTCGCGCGTCACCTCGGCGCCGCCTGGGCCGGCGATTCCGCGCAGAGTCCGCCGGCGCGATTCGACGCGGCGCTCATCTTCGCTCCCGCCGGAGCGCTCGTTCCGGTCGCTCTGAGCCACCTCGAGAAGGGCGGTGTCGTGGTCTGCGCCGGGATCCACATGAGCGACATCCCGGCCTTTCCCTATGCCTTGCTATGGGGCGAACGCAGCATCCGCTCGGTGGCCAACCTGACTCGCCGCGACGGACTGGAATTCCTCGATCTGGCGCCGCGCGTGGTGTTGCGCACCAAGGTTCAGCGCTTTGCGCTGGCCGACGCCAACGAGGCGTTGGCGCAGCTGCGGCGCGGCGAGTTTCAGGGTGCAGCGGTGCTCACGCCGTGACGCCGAGCGTGGTGCAGAAGCGTTCGCCGTCACGCCGGCCGAGGTCGAAGGTCGCTTGCAGCGCCGCCGGATCGGTGTAGTCCCACGCCGCGACCGGAACGGGGTGTGACGGCTGGACGTAGGTTCGCCCGGGAATCGACGGCAGCTGCGCGAACGGGCGGGTGAGCAGCACCAGGGTCTGGCCGTCGGCGCCGCCCACGCCTTGCGTCGGCACGTTGCTGACGAAGCCGCCGTCGAACAGCGCGATGCCGTTGCGCCGCGCTTGCGGCGTCAGCGGCGGGACACAGGACGAGGCAATGATCAGGTCGGCAAGCGATGCGGGAGTGGCGCACTCGCGTACCGAGACGAACAACGGGGAGAAGCCGATCCGACAGCCGCACGATGCGTGGACGCATTCACTGCCCAAATCGTCGATCCCGGTGGCGATCATTCCGAGCATCAGTGCCATTCCTGGTGATGCCCAGCGCGGCGGACACGAAATCAGCACGCTGATCTGCGGCGAAGCGCAACGCAAACGCATGAGCGCTGCCTCGTCGATGCAGGCGAGGATCGCGTCGCGGTACATGGTGCCGTGCGGGAATACCGGCTGGTCGCGCAACAGGTTGCGCAAATAGACGTTGCTGCCGTTGGCGGCAAGCGCTTTCTTGTAGTGACGAAAACCGCTGTCGAAACTATCCGAAAAAAGCGTGCAGGCGATCGCCGAACCGGCGCTGACGGCAGTCACCCGGGTTGGCTTCAGAGCCAAGGCTTGAGCTGCCACCGACCAGAAGCCGGCCTGCCAGAAGCAGCGATTGCCGCCGCCGGCAAAAACGACGTTTTCGAACCGCGTGTCGTCGTCGCCCGCAAAGCGTCGAACCGGCTCAGGCAAGCAGCGCCTGGCAGGCTGGTGTAGCGCGTTGCTCGGCTCGAATTTCATGATTCAGCGCCCGGCGTTGTTCGGCTGCTCCATCGCCTGGCTGGCGGCGTCGTCGACGTTGTCGAGAAATACGAATTCGAGCTTTCCTCTCGCCTCCGGCGGGACTTCTTCGAGATCCCGGCGGTTCCTGGCCGGCAACAACACGCGGCGGATACCGGCACGCATCGCGGCGAGCACCTTCTCCTTGATCCCGCCGACCGGCAGCACCAGCCCGCGCAGGCTGATCTCGCCGGTCATCGCCGTGTCGCTGCGTACCGTGCGTTCGCAGAACAGCGAGGCGAGCGCGATATACATCGCGACGCCGGCGCTCGGGCCGTCCTTGGGGATGGCGCCGGCCGGGACATGGACATGGACGGTGGTTTTTTCAAATACGGCAGCGTCGATCCCGAGGTCGGTCGCTCGCGTCTTGAGCAGCGTGAGCGCCGCTTGCGCGGATTCCTTCATCACGTCGCCGAGTTGGCCGGTCAGGATCAGATGGCCGTCACCGGCCATGCGACTGGCCTCGATGAACAGGATGTCGCCGCCGACCGGCGTCCACGCGAGTCCGGTGGCGACGCCTGGCATGCCGATGCGCAGCGCCACTTCGTTTTCGTATTGGGTCGGGCCGAGAATGGCGGCGAGGTCGCCTTCGTCGATCTTGAGCGAAGCGACGGTGCCTTCGGCGATACTCACTGCCGCGCGGCGGCAGACCGCGCCGATCTGGCGTTCGAGCGTGCGCACGCCGGCCTCGCGCGTGTAGTCGCGGATAATCGCCACCAGCGCGGCGTCTGAAATTTCGAACTGACCTTGTTGCAGACCGTTCTGCTCGATCTGGCGCGCGATGAGATAACGCTGCGCAATTTCGCGTTTTTCCTCCTGCGTGTAGCCGGGCAAGGTGATGACTTCCATGCGGTCGCGCAGTGGTCCCGGAATATTGTCGAGCACGTTGGCGGTGGTGATGAACAGCACCCGTGACAGGTCGTAGGGCAGCGCCAGGTAGTTGTCGCGGAAGGTATTGTTCTGCTCCGGGTCGAGCACCTCGAGCAGCGCCGACGAGGGGTCGCCGTGGATGCCGCTGCCCAGCTTGTCGATCTCGTCGAGCATCAGCACGCAGCCGCGCGAGCCGGCCTTGGCGATCGCCTGAACGATGTTGCCGGGCAGCGCGCCGATATAGGTGCGTCGGTGGCCGCGGATCTCGGCCTCGTCGTGCACGCCGCCGAGCGAGGCGCGGACGAACTTGCGCCCGAGCGCGCGGGCAATCGACTGACCGAGCGACGTCTTGCCGACGCCGGGCGGGCCGACAAAGCAGAGGATAGGGCCGTGCCCCTCGGGGTTGAGTTTGCGCACCGCGAGAAATTCGACGATGCGCTTCTTGACCCGGTCGAGTCCGAAATGGTCGTGATCGAGGATGTTGCGCGCTTCGGCAATGTCGATGCGATCGGGATCCGGCGCCTTCCACGGCAGCTCGATCAGCCAGTCGATGTAGGAGCGCACCATCGAGTACTCGGCCGAAGCCTCGGACATGTGCTCGAGTCGCTTGAGTTCCTTGGTCGCCTGACGCTCGACCTCTTCGGGCATTTGCGCCTCGGCGATGGTCTTGCGCAACTCGGCGATCTCGGCGGAGTTGCCGCTGTCACCCTCGCCGAGCTCGTTCTGGATCGATTTGAGCTGCTCGCGCAAGAGAAATTCGCGCTGGCGTTCGTCGATACTGGCTTTGGTGCGTTCGTCGATCTTGCGCGAAATCTTGAGCACTTCGAGGCGTTTGATGAGATAGCCGAGCACCAGATCGAGTCGCGGCACGAGGTCGACGGCTTCAAGCACGGCCTGCCTTTCTTCGGCCTTGAGCTCGACGAGGCCGGCGATCAGGTCGGCCAATGCCCCCGGCGAAGAAATGCTGCGCACGACGTTGGACATCTCGTCAGAGGCTTGCGGCAGCAACTGCAGGACTTCGAGCGCACGCTCCCTGAGCTGGATGGCGCGCGCTTCGATCTCGGTGTCGCTGGCCTCGGGTTCGTCGAGGCGAACGATGTGCGCGACGGGGAAGGGGTAAGCGTCGAGGTACTCGCTGACGCGAAAGCGCTGCTGCCCCTGGCAGACAATGACATGCGAATCGTCGGGCAAGGTCACGTAGCGCAGGATGTTGGCGACTGTCCCGACGCGGCAAAGATCGTCCGGGCCGGGGGTTTGGACCTCGGGGTCGCGCTGCAGCAGGATGCCGATCGGGCGCTCCATTTTCACTGCCTGCTGTGCGGCGGCGACGGACTGCGGGCGGCCGATGGTGAGCGGCAGGATCATCCCGGGGAACAGCACGACATTGCGCATCGCCACGATGATCATGGCGCCGTCGGGAATCACCAGAACGCCGCTGTCGCGCTTGTGCGCACTGCTTTCGGTGCTTTCTGCCGTGGGCTCGCTGGGCATGATCGCGTCACTCTCAAAGGTGGTGCAGAATGAGGACCAGACAGCCGTCCTCGAAATACTGCTGGTGCACCCGGAAGTTGCCCGGGGGAAGGGGTATCCGGCGCTCGAACCGGCCGTAAGGGATTTCAAGGCGATGGATCGCGGCGCGCTGCAGCGCTGACGGGATCGGACGACTGCCGTGTACGATCAATCCGGCGCCCTCGACGATTACCTCGAATTGCCGCGGGTTGACGCCAGGCAAGGCGACAAAGAGCGTGAGCTCGTCATCGTGCTGGTACATGTCGACGGCAGGTTCCCAGCAGGGCACGCGCTGCAAGGCGTCGCGCGCGACGAGCCGGTACTGCAGGCGTTCGGCGTTGCGCAGCAAGTCGAGCGCCTCGGCCCATATCCAGAATCCCGTGTTTCGGCGCCGCATGGCAAATATCCCTTTCTAGGGCGAGTCGTGAAACTGTTTCAGATGAGAACGCCGATGATGGGCCAGCCACATGCCGATCAATTCAACCAGTACGCCAAGCGCCAGCAGCGCCATCCCCGGCCAAGTTTCCGGCGCGATAAAAATCAGCACGGCGCCCAGAACGATGACTGTCCCGGCGAGTATCCGCCGCGCGCAGGCGCTTTCCGGCAACGAGAGGTTCATGCGTCAAGCCCCAGGTGGACGGGAAGGCAATGGCGGCCGAACGGTTTGGCTAGCGTCCCGAAGTGCCCGGCAATCGAGCTGCCGCACTGCGGGCAACAGCCCTGCGGGGTCAGGTCGTAGTGGTGAATGTCGTACCAGTCGCGAACGATCGTCGCATGACGGCAGGAGGGGCAATAGGTGGTGCCGCCCTCGGGGTCGTGAATGTTTCCCGTATAGACGTAATGCAGACCGGCGTCGAGGGCGATGCGTCGAGCGCGGCCCAAGGTCGCCGACGGCGTCGGCGGAAGCTCGGTCATCTTCCAGTCGGGGTGAAAGGCGCTCAAATGCAGCGGCACCTCGGGCCCCAGTTCCTGCGCCAGCCATCTCGTGAGCGCGCCGAGTTCCTGATCCGAGTCGTTGTGTCCGGGGATCAGCAGCGTGGTGACCTCAAGCCAGCATTTGGTCTCATGATGAACATAGCTCAGCGTGTCGAGAACCGGCTGCAGATGACCGCCGCAAAGCTTGACGTAAAAGTCGTCGCTGAAGCTCTTGAGATCGATATTGGCGGCGTCCATCTTGGCGAAGAACTCGCGACGCGGCGCCTCGTGGACATAACCCGCAGTCACCGCGACGGTCATCAGGCCGCGTTGGTGGCAGGCGTCGGCGGTGTCGAGCGCATACTCGAAAAAAACGACCGGATCGTTGTAGGTGAAGGCGACGCTCAGGCTGTCATGGGCGCGAGCTGCCGCGGCAATGGCTTTCGGCGAGGCTGAATCCATCAGTCGGTCCATCTCGCGCGACTTGGAAATATCCCAGTTCTGGCAGAATTTGCACGCCAGATTGCAGCCCGCCGTGCCAAAAGAAAAAACGCTGGAGCCGGGAAAAAAGTGATTGAGCGGTTTTTTCTCGATCGGGTCGATGCAGAATCCCGACGAGCGGCCGTAGGTCGTCAGTACCATCCGATTGTCGACGCGTCCACGCACAAAGCAGGCGCCGCGTTGCCCTTCGTGGAGCTTGCAGTCACGCGGACAGACATCACATTGAATGCGGCCATCACCGAGGACGTGCCAGTACTTCGCCGGATGACGTTGGGAAACGCCGATTACTTCATCCATGGTGACACCGCTCTTTCTCGTGCCGACCGGGCCAGGCGCGGACGCCGATCATCGTCGGCCGCCGGGCGCCCTGGCGCGGCGAGCTTCAAGACTACTTGACCTCGACGGAGCGACGTTGCGCGTCTTCTTCCTTCGGCAGGATGATCTCAAGAATGCCATCTTTGAGGTTGGCAGAGATCTTTGCTTTGTCGACGGCGCCGGGCAGGGCGAGGCTCCTGGAAAAATTGCCCTGCTCGATCTCGCAACGGAAATAGTCTTTGCGTTGCTCTTTCGACTCGTGCTTCACGCTGCCCTTGATGAGCAGCGTGTTATCGCTGATCGAAACGTCGATATCCTTCTTCTCGACGCCGGGGACTTCGACTCGAACCAGAATATCCTTGTCGCGGTCGATGACGTCCAATTGCGGGACGCGGACATTGCCGAGCGTTGATTCCAGACCGCTCCACATCGGCCAATTCCACATCATCGGGCGCATCCAGGTGCGCGGCATCAAGCGATCGAACAAACGTTCAACTTCGTCCAGCGGGCCGAAGACCTGTGCGGGCCGCCGTTCGGCAATTTCGGTCTTGGGTGCCGTCGTCACGGCGATTTCAGTCTTGGTATCGTTTGCCATAATCCGTCTCCTAATGTTGCGGGCCTCAATTTGAAGACCGCAGAATTTCCAAAAGCAAGATCAACAACGCATCGCGCTGATCGATTTCCTGGTGATCGCCTCCTTTCGTCGCTTGCGTCGAACTGGAAGCCTCTTCGCTGCGTTCGACGGATTGGCTTTCGTCACCGGCTTCGCTTTTTTCGATCGACGGCAGGGAAACGCTATCCGGCGGCTCTTTCGGGACGGCTTCGTCAGTGCTGTCGGCCATTCCGTGGGCCTGGCCACCGACGATGAGCAAGCCTATTGCCAAGCGGGATAACAGTTGCGGCCAGCTCATTCTTGCTTCGCTCCCCGCACATCCGCATCAAGTCGCTACGCCGGCCGCTGCTTGGGCCGTCGCCTCAAATATAGAGCCGTGACAGGGGAAAACCTATACGTGCATGGACGTATTGTGCTTACCTGACGCCGGGTACGCGTTGGCCAGCTCCCTCAGTGAAGTCTGCGACGAGTTCCGAACTCAAACCAGGACCACATCAGCGGCGCCGACGACGATTCGAAGGTTTGCGCCGTAGCAGATCAGTTTGCGCATCTCGCGACTTACCCCCGCCACCAGAAAACAGTTTTCCAACGCCGCTCCGCGGCGCTTCGCGCGCCTGGCGATTTCCTGGAAGGCTCGCTGATTCAAACGGACGATGCGCCCGACATACTTTTCGAGTTTCATTTGATAATTCACTTTGGTTTTTTGACAGTAGGGAAATCGTTGCAAAGGGGGGCGCCAAGTCACTGTGAATCGAATAAGCAGGCCGGTGCTCAACCCTTGGGCGAAGTCTAGCGATGCGCTTGTCGGCCGAAAATACTCGGATTTATGTATTATCGACGCCGGCGCGGCGCAGTCTGGCGCGAAGGCTGTCAGTCTCTTCGAGCAGGTCGGCGATCAGCGCGGCGAGCTCGGGAGCGGCGTCGAAATCGCGCTCGAACTGCCGCATGCGGCGTGCGCGCAGGATGGACGACGTCGAGAAGCGCCAGACGCCGGCGACGCTTTCGGCGTCGGGGAAGCAGCCTTCGCCGAGGCGCTGCGCCAGCCATTCGGGGTCCGCCGTGCACGCGGCGGCGATCTGTTCGAGCGTCAGCCAGGCGTCTTCCATCACGCTGCCAATCAGAAAGTCATTGTCATCCATGACTGCTCCCTTGCGTTTCGTGACGCGGATCGAAGGCGAGTTCGCGCGCCATCGTCTCGTAGAGCACCCGGGCGTGCGGCGATTCGGCTGAAGGCAGCACCACCAGGATATCGAGCAGCAGGTCGCCCGGCGGTTCGCCGGGAATGCCGCGTCCGCGCACCCGCAACTGGCGGCCGCTCTGCGCGCCCTCCGGGATGCGCACCTTGAGGCGGCCCTGCGGCAGGTCGACGGCGACGACTGCGCCGAGCGCAGCTTCCCAGGGCGCGACGCGCAGCGTGAGGTGGAGGTCGCGCCCGTCGACGCGAAAGCGCGGGTGCGGCTTGAAATGCACGTCGAGCAGCAGGTCGCCGGCCGCCGCACTGCCGTGGCCTGGCGAACCCTGGCCGGCGAGGCGGATGATCTGCCCTTCGCGCACGCCGCGCGGGATTTTGACGTTGAGCGTCCGCGTCTCGATATGAACGTGCCCCTGGCTGTCCTGGCGCGGGACGCGCAGCGAGATCTGCCGCGTCGCGCCGTTGAAGGCGTCTTCGAGGTCGAGCAGCACCTTGGCGCGGTGGTCCTCACCGCGTGTCCGGAAGCCGGCACCGCGATCGTGGGGATGCATTCCGCCCATGCGCCCGAACAGCTCGGCGAAAAAGTCGGAGAAGTCGGCCGTTTCGCCCGGCGAGAAGCCGTGCGTCGAATACTCGAAACCGCTGTCCCAGTCGGGCGGCGGCTGGAAATCTTGGCCGGGCCGGTAGCCGCGGCCAAGCTGGTCGTAGGCGGCGCGTTTCTCGGCGTCGGAGAGCACGGTATACGCCTCGTTGACCTCTTTCATCCGCGACTCGGCGTTGGGCTCCTTGGAAATGTCGGGATGGTACTTGCGCGCCAGGCGGCGGAATGCCTTCTTGATCTCGTCGGCGCTCGCCTCGCGGGGCACGCCCAACGTCTTGTAGTAGTCCTTGAATTCCATGTCTCGGCCTCATCTCATCGCGGCAGCATCGACCGGTGCACAATGCAGCGCTCCCGGAGGCGCTGTCAATACCGTGAAGCCGAGCATTTTCGATGGCTTGGCGCCCCTGCTCAGCGGCTTTCGGTGCGTGCGTTCTGGCCTTCACAGGCGTCGGCGTCTATGTTGAGAACATCATGACCACCGTCAATGTGAATCTCGCTGATGTCGCCGCTGCGCAGCGCACACTGATCAAAGCGCTGCAGGACCCGGCGCGCTACCCAGACCCGGTGGCGCAGGTGACGCTGCTCGAAACGCATATTTCATACGTGCTGCTGACCGGGTCTTTCGCCTACAAGATCAAGAAAGCGGTCGACTTCGGCTTTCTCGATTTTTCCACGCTCGAAAAGCGCCGTCGGTTCTGCGCCGACGAGTTGCGCCTCAACCGCCGGCTGGCGCCGCAGCTCTATCTTGCCGTCGTTCCGATCTACGGCTCGGCGCGCGAACCACGCATCGGCGCCGATGTTGGCGAGCGCAGCGCGCCGATTGAGGCGATTGAAACGATTGAATACGCCGTCAAAATGGTCGAATTCCCGCAGTCAGCCTTGCTCGACGGGCGTTTGGCGCGCGGCGATCTCTCGGCGCAGCAAATCGACGCGCTCGCCGACGTAGTCGCCGCATTCCACGCGCAGGTGGCGAGCGCGCCGCCTGCCGGCGAGTTCGGAACGCCGGCGGTGATCTGGCGGATGGCCGCCGAGAACTTCAGCCAGCTGCCTGCGGTGGCTAGCGATGCGGCCGATGCGGCGCGGCTGGAGACGCTCGCCAACTGGAGCCGCAACGAATATGCGCGGCTCGAAGCGTGGTTCGCTGAGCGCCGCCGCGCCGGCTTCGTTCGCGAGTGCCACGGCGACCTGCATCTGGGCAACATCGCGCTGATCGACGGCAAGCCGGTGATTTTCGACTGCATCGAATTCAATCCAGCGCTGCGCTGGATCGACGTGATCAGCGAGGTCGCTTTCCTGTGCATGGATCTTGGCGAGCGCGGACGAGCCGACTTCGCGCATCGCCTCATTAACCGCTATCTCGAGATCTGCGGCGATTACGCCGGCTTGCGCGCGCTGCCTTTCTATCTGGTCTATCGCGCGCTGGTTCGCGCCAAGGTCGCGAGCCTGCGCGCCGCACAGGAAGCGAGCACGGCGGCGGCTCGGCGGCAACTCGAAATCCGCGCGCAATACCTGGCCTTCGCCGGGCGCGCGATCTTGCCGCGCAGCCGCCAACTGTTGCTCATGCACGGCGTCTCGGGGTCGGGGAAGACCTGGGCGTCGCAAGCGCTCATCGAACATCTCGGCGCGCTGCGCCTGCGTTCCGATGTCGAGCGCAAGCGCTTGTGCGGCCTGCCGGCGCTGGCGCGCAGCGCGTCGGCGGTCGATTGCGGGCTGTACGATGAGCAGATGACGCGCGCCACCTACCAGTCGCTTGCCGAGTGCGCACGCGAGGTGCTCGCCGCTGGCTTTCCGGTGCTGGTCGACGCGGCGTGTCTGCGCCGCTGGCAACGCGAGATGTTTTATGAGCTGGCGGCGCAATTGGATGTGCCTTGGCGAATCATTTCGTGTTGTGCCGACGACGCGACGCTGCGCAGCCGACTCGTCGCTCGCGAGCAGTCCGGGTGCGACGCGTCGGAAGCTGATCTGGCGATCCTCGACCATCAGCTGCTGAACAACGATCCGCTGTCTGCCGCCGAACAGCAACTGGCGATCACCTTTGACAGCGATCGCGATTCGCTCGAACAGCTGCTCGAGCGCTGCGCGCTCAAGGCCGTTTGATCCGCCGTCGCGCCCAGATCTTGCGCGCTTCTTCGCAGACGAGCATCAACAGCGCGCCGAGCAGCGCCAGCAGCCAGACTTCTGCGCCGAACGGCGCGGTGCCGAACAGCCAGTTGCCGGCAGCCGTATAGACGATGAAGGCGATCAGCGCGAGCTCGGCGGCGACGCCGAACAGCAGATAGGGGTTGCCGAACAGGCGGAAGGTAAACGACGATTTTATCGGATGGCGGCAGAGAAAGACGTTGGCCACCTGCATGATCACGATGGTCGACAGGCAGGCGGTGGTCGCTTGCAGGTAGAGCGGGTCGAGGCGGCTCGGCAACTCGCCGTAGCGCCAGCCGGCGCCGTGCAGCACGATCAGGAAAATCGCCATCGATCCGGCCGCTTCGAGCGCGCCGAGGAAGAGGTAGGCGCGCGCCAGCAGAGTCCACGACAGCAGCCGGTCTTCGCGCGCGCGCGGTGGGCGGCGCATGACGTCGGGGTCGGGCTGTTCGGCGCCGAGCGCCAGCGCCGGCAGCATGTCGGTGCCCAGATCAACCGCCAGGATCTGGATGATGGTCAGCGGCAGCGGGATCCGCAGCAGCACGTAGGCGAGGTAGGGGATCAGCTCCGGGATGTTCGACGAGAGGATGTAGGTCAGGAACTTGCGGATGTTGTCAAAAACGGCGCGGCCTTCCTCGATCGCGCTGACGATGCTGGCGAAGTTGTCGTCGAGCAGGATGAGGTCGGCGGCCTCGCGCGCGACGTCGGTTCCGGAGATCCCCATGGCGATGCCGATGTCGGCGGCCTTGAGCGCCGGCGCGTCGTTGACGCCGTCGCCGGTGACCGCGACGATCTCGCCTTTCTTCTGCAAGGCCTCGACGATTCGCATCTTCTGCTCGGCGGCGACGCGCGCGAAGATCACCTCCTTGGCGTCGAGCGCGAGCTGCAGCTGGGCCGGCGAGAGCGTTCGCAATTCGGGGCCTGAAATGATCACTGGATTGTCGCCGCGCACCAGCCCGATCTGGCGTGCAATCGCCAGCGCGGTGTGGCGGTTGTCGCCGGTGACCATGATCACGCGGATTCCGGCCTGAGCGCAGCGCGCGACGGCGCCGGGCACCTCGGGGCGCGGCGGGTCGGCAAGGCCGATCAGTCCGCTCAAGGTCAGCCCGCTCTCGCTTTTTGGCAAGCCTTCGGGCGCTGCGCGATGGGCGAAGGCGATGACGCGCAGGCCCGCGTCGGCCATTTCGTCCTGCGCTTTGCCAAGACGGTCGCGCGCCGCGTCGTCGAGCGCTACCGCGACGTCGCCGAGCTGCAAGAAATCGCAGCACGGCAGCACCGTTTCCAGCGCGCCCTTGCAGTAAAGCATCTGGCCGCGCGGCGTCGCGCACAGCACCGACATGCGCTTGCGTTCGGTGTCGAAGGGCAGTTCGTCGATCAGCGAACCGTCGCGCGCCTCGCCGATCAGCTGGCGGCTCGTCTGCACCAGCGCGATCTCCATCGCGTCGCCGCGCAGCGTGCGTTTGCCGTCGATCTCGAGCTCGTCGAGGTTGTGGCACAGCGCGGCGTTTTCGAAGAGCAGCGCTTCCGATCGCTGTGGCGCCGGCGGCAGCGGCCGCAGATCGCCGGCTGACAACCAGCGACCGCCGAGCCACAGGCGCTGGACCGACATCCTGTCCTGCGTCAGCGTCCCGGTCTTGTCGCTGCAGATGACCGTTGTCGAGCCGAGCGCCTCGACTGCCGGCAGGTGGCGCACCAGCGCGTTGCGCCTGGCCATGCGCTGCGTCGCCATGGCCAGCGACAGCGTCACCGTCGGCAACAGCCCTTCGGGAACGTTGGCGACGATGATGCCGATGGCGAACAGCAGGTTTTCCCAGAGCGGCAGTCCGATCGCCTGGCCGACTACGAACATCGCCAGGCCGATCCCCGTCGCGAGAGCCGCGACGATCCTCGACAGCCGGGCGATCTCGCGCTGCAGCGGCGAACTCACCGCGCCGACGGTCTGCGTCAGGTGCGCGATCTTGCCGAATTCGGTGCGCATCCCGGTCGCATAGACCACCGCTCGCCCGCGCCCGGCGACGACCGAGGTTCCGGCCAGAACGATGTTCTTGGCGAACAGCGCCGACTGCTCGCGGGCGGCTTCGGCGTTGCGCCCGTTGGGCAGCGATTCGCCGGTCACCGTCGCGCTATTGACGCGCAGTGCGTAGGCTTCGATGACGCGGCAGTCGGCGGCGATGAAGTCGCCCTCGTCGAGCAGCACGATGTCGCCGGGAACCAGTTCGGCGGCGGGAATCTCGACGTTGCGCCCGGCGCGTTCAACCTTGACTCGCGGCGGCAGCAGCTGGCGCAAGGCGGCGATGGCGCGCTGCGCCTTGTACTCCTGCCAGAAGGAGAAGACGCCGTTGATGACGATCACCCCGACGATGGCGACGCCGAGCCGCGACATCCCCTGGTCCGGGTCGAAATGATCGGCGATGAACGCCAGCGCGGCGCCGATCCACAGGATGATCGCGAAAAAATGCGTGAATTCGCGGGCAAAACGCAGCAGCAGCGACTCGCGCCCGACTTCCTCGACGTGGTTGGGTCCGAATTCGGCGAGCCGGCGCGCGGCCTCGGCCGAGTCGAGCCCGGACGGCGAGCTTTTGAGGCTGGCCAGGCACTGGTCGACGGACACTTCCTGCAGGTGCATTGACAGGTCGGCCATGATTTTGTCCTTAGCGGACCTTGATTTCGGTCCACATGCGCGACAGCGATCGGCGGGTCGCCGGGTCGAGATCGCGCAGCATTTCGAGTCGCTGCATTTGCGCTGGCGACGGGAAGATCGCCGGGTTGCCGGCAATCTCGGGGGCAATGTACGGCGTCGCTGCCGCGTTGGGATTGCCGGCGCCGATCAGGTTGGAGATGTCGGCGGCATTGGCGCCGTCGAGCATGAAGTCGATGAAGCGGTGCGCGAGATCTGGCCGGCGCCCCGACTTGTGCAGAACGAAGTTGTCGACCGCCAGCACGGCGCCTTCCTTGGGCGTCGTAAACCCGATCGCAAAGGGGCGCTTAGCTTGGCGGGCGTCCTGCTGCGCGCGATACATGTCGCTCGAGTAGCCGTGCGCGACCCAGATCGTTCCGATCGCCAGGTCCTTGATGTAGGTGCTGTTCGAGAACGTCGCCCAGTAGGGCTTGGCGCGCAGGATCAGACGCTTGGCCTCGTCCCATTGCGCCGGGTCGCGGGTGTGCACCGAGTGGCCGAGGTAGCGCATCGCGGCGGCCATCAGTTCGCGCTGGCTGTTGAGCACGGTGACGCGGCCCTTGAGCTTGGCCAGGTACTCGGGTTCGAAAATCAGTGCCCAGCTGTCGGTCGGCAGGCCGAGTTCGGCGAGCCGGGTGACGTTGAAGCCGAGCAGCGTGACGGTGGTCGCGTAAGGCACTGAATAGCGGTTGCCGGGGTCGTACCAGGGGTCGAGGTACTCGCGCTTGATATTCGGAAGGTGCGGCAGCAGCGTCTTGTCGAGCGGGCGCAGCGCCTGGCGGCGGATCAGTGATTCGACGGCGTTGCCGGTCGGCACGATGAGGTCGTAACCGGCGGCGCCGGCTTCGAGCTTGGCCAGCATCTCCTCGTTGTCCGAGTAGTAGTCCTGCTTGAGGCGGCACTTGCACGACGTTTCGAAGCGTTGCACGGTGTCGTCGGAAATGTAGTTGTTCCAGTTGTAGAGGTAGAGCACGTCTTCGCCGCGCGCCGGCGCGGCGAGCAGCAGAGCGGCGAGCAGCAGCGCCTTCATGGCTTGACCTTGAGCGCGTCGGGCGCCAGGCGCGAGGCGATGAAAATCAGCGTCAGCGTCAGCGCCATCAGCAGCGTCGACACGGCGTTGACCTCCGGACTGACGGCGACCTTGATCATCGAATAGATCTGCAGCGGCAGCGTGGTGACGCCGACGCCGGCGACGAAGAAGGTGATCACGAAGTCGTCGATCGACAGCGTGAAGCTCATCAGGAAGCCGGCCAGGATGCCGGGTGCGATCAGCGGCAGCGTGACGCAGCGGAAGGTCTGCCACGGACTTGCACCGAGGTCGCGGGCGGCTTCGAAGATGCTCTCGTCCATTCCGGCCAGGCGGGCGCGAACGATGATCGCGACGAAGCCGATCGAGAAGGTGATGTGCGCAACGAGAATCGAGACGAGCCCGAGCGTGAGGTCGAGGACTTCGCGGAAAAAGAGCAGCAGCGAGACGCCGAGCAGGATCTCGGGCATTGCCACCGGCGTCAGCACCAGCCCGGGCAGCGCGCGCAGCACGCCGGTTGGCCAGCGCTGCATGGCGATTCCGGCCATCGTGCCGAGCACGGTGGCGACGCTCGCGGCAGTGAGCGCGATGGCCAGCGAGTTGGCGGCGGCGTGCAGCATCTCACCGTCGGCGAAGAGCTTGGCGTACCAGCGCGTGGTGAACCCGACCCACTGCGCGTTGAGCTGCGAATCGTTGAACGAAAAGATGACGACCACCGCCAGCGGCAGGTAGAGGAAGGCATAGACCGCCAGCGCGGCGCCCCACAGCCAGGGCGTGCGGTGTTTCATGAGCGCTGGCGCCGGGGGCTTGCGGCCCAGGCCGAGAGCGCCGCCAGCGCCAGCACGGCGAGCGTCAGCAGCAGCGACAGCGTCGAGCCGAGCGGCCAGTCGCGGCTCTCGAGAAACTGCTCCTTGATCAGGTTGCCGATCAGGATGTCGCCGGTGCCGCCGAGCAGTTCGGGAATGGCGAACATGCCGAGCACCGGGATGAAGACCAGCGCGGTGCCGGACCAGATGCCGGGCAGCGAGAGCGGCCAGGTGACGCGCCAGAAGCGGGTCCAGGCGCCGGCGCCCAGGTCCTGCGCGGCTTCGAGCAGTGTCGGGTCGTGCTTTTCGAGGTTGGTGTAGAGCGGCAGGATCATGAACGGCAGGTGTACATAGACCATCCCGGCGATCACCGCGATCGGCGTGTACAGCAGGCCAGCCGGGCCGAGCAGGATGATCCAGGCGTAAACGCGGATCAGGAAATTGCTGGCGAAAGGCAGGATGACCAGCAGCACCAGCAGGTCGCGGTGGCGTTTCGGGCTAGCCGCGATGGTCAGCGCCAGCGGGTAGGCAAAGATCAGGCAGATCAGCGTCGTCGCGCCGGCGACCAGGAACGAGCGCAGAAAAATCTCGGCGTAGATCCAGTCGCCGAAGAAGAAGCGGTAGGTTTCCAGCGTCAGCCTGGCCTGGCCTTCTGCGAACAGTGGCGCGAGGCCGCCGAACTCGCCCGGGTTCTGGAACGACGCGGTGACCATGATCAGCGTCGGCGCCAGGAAGAAAACGAGCAGGAAGACCGTCGGCGGCAGGCTCACCAGCCAGCGCGTGAGGTCGCCGCGCAAGCCGCGCTTAGTCACGAAGGTAGACTCCGGCATCGCATCGCCAGCCGACGCTGACCGTGTCGCCGATCTCAAAGAACTTGGCGCGTCCCGGCGCCGAGTTGGCGAGCAGCGCTTCGATCAGTACGCCGTTGTCGAGTTCAAGTTTGTAGACGGTGACATCGCCCAGATAGAGGAAGTCGCGAACCCGGCCATGAAAGTGGTTGTGCAGTTCGGGTATCTCGTGGTGTCCGCCCGCTGCGGCGACGCGAACCTGCTCGGGACGCAGCGCGAAACTGCCGCGCTCGCCTGTCTTGAGCCCGGCGGCCGGCGCGGCGATGATTTCGCCAAGTCCGTCAACGGCCAGACGCAGGCGGCCATGGCTCGCTTCGCGCACCTCGACGGGCAACAGGTTGATGGTGCCGATGAAGTCGGCGACGAAACGGTTTTTGGGGAAGCCGTAGATCTGTTCTGGGCAATCGACCTGCTCGATGCGCCCACAATTCATCACCGCGATGCGGTGCGACAAAGCCAGCGCCTCCTGCTGCGAGTGGGTGACGAAAACGAAGGTGATGCCGACTTCGCGCTGCAGCGCGATCAATTCGCCCTCCATCTGTTCGCGCAACTTGGCGTCAAGCGCGCCGAGCGGCTCGTCGAGCAGCAGCAGGCGCGGCTTGTTGATCAGGCCGCGCGCCAGCGCGACGCGCTGCTTCTGGCCGCCCGAGAGTTCGTGCGGGAAATGCTGCGCCTTGTCGGCAAGATGAACGAGTTCGAGCGTCTCCTTGAGCAGCTGGCGGATTTGCTCGTCGTTCTGGCCGGCCATGCGCAGCGGAAAGGCGATGTTGTGCGCGACGCTCAAGTGCGGGAACAACGCGTAGCTCTGGAAAACGGTATGCACCGGCCGCTTCTCGGGCGGGATGCCGGCCAGCGGCGCGCCGTCGAGGAATAGCGCGCCATCATCGGGCTCGTCGAAACCGGCGATCAGGCGCAACAGCGTCGTCTTGCCGCAGCCCGAGGGACCGAGCAGGGTGAAGAACTCGCCGGCTTCGATCGACAGCGAAACGTCGTCGACGGCCTTGAGGCTGGCGAAGCGGCGGGTGACGTTGCGGATTTCGAGAATCGCCATGGCCCTCAAACCAAAAAAGACAGCGCCATGCTCAGCCGCCCGGCAAGCGACGCTCTTCGCTGTGCGCTGCGCTGTCGTCGCCGTCAATCGCCGGCCGGCTGGCCAGGACGCGCAGCCGTTCGTAGAGCGCGCGCTCCTCGTGCGACAAGGTCTGCGGCACGTGCACCCGGATGTGCACCTGCAGTTCGCCGCGCCGCCCGCCGTCGAGCCCGGGTAAACCCTTGCCCGGCAGGCGCAGCACGGCGCCGGCTTGCGTTCCGGGCGGGATCAGCACGCTGGTGGCTGCTTCGTCGAGCGTCGGCACCGCGCGCGTCGTGCCGAGTACGGCGTCGGTCAAGGCAATGGTTTCACGGTACAGCAGGTTGGCGCCGTCGCGTTCGAAGCGCGGATCGCGCTGCGTCTGTACGAGAACCAGCAGGTCACCGGCACCGCCGGCCGGGTCGGGGCTGGGCGCGCCCTGACCGGTAATGCGCAGCACCGTGTCGTCGGCGATGCCGCGCGGGATGGTGACGGTCAAGGTTGCTTCGCGCGCGATCGTCCCGGTGCCACGGCACGCCTGGCAAGGGTGGTCGATGAGGCTGCCGCGGCCGTAGCAGGCAGGACACGGGGTGATGCGCTGGATCAGCACAGCCTGCCCGTCGCCGCGCAGGCTGTGCGTGATGTGTCCGGTGCCCTGGCAGGCCTCGCAACGGCGCCGAGGCGCGCCATCCCGGCCGCCGCTGCCGCGGCACGAGGGGCAGGCCGCTGGACGGCAAAGGTGCAGATTCTCTTCGCCGCCGCGGGCGACGCGTTCGAGCGCGACGTGCAGGCTCGCTTCGATATCCGCTCCGCGCTTTAGGCCCGGGTTCGGCGCCGCGACGGTCGTTCGTTTCACGGTGGTGTCCTGGGCCGACTCATCGCTCACCTCCTGCACTGCTCAGCGACCCAGCAAGCGATGACGGGCGCCGCGCTAACGGGTTCAAGTTTAGACGCTTCGGGTTCGCTCAAAATACGCGTTTGCGGGTATTTCGATTAGGCATTTTCCGGGGTTTTCCGATCTCGAGTCAGCGCTCGCCGCAGTCTGCCAAAAGCCGTGGTCGGCGCCGCGATCGGCGGAAGTACGGCGTTCCGACTACCGGTCGTGATGTAGGTCATTTCAGTGCGTCCGTGTATTCGATGATTTTGGCTGGGCTTATAGACTAGCGTTCATGAATGTGGTCGGCAAACCTGATGGGGCCCGGGTGTTTTTTGCGTTGTCGCCTGGCGAGCGCTGCCGCCGCCGCTTGTTCGCCGTCGCCAACGACTTCGCTGCGCGTCTGGGCGGCCGGCCGATGCCGAAGGAAACGCTGCACCTGACGCTGGTCTTTGTCGGCGAGGTCGGGCTGGATCGTCTGCCCGGTCTGCGGGCAGCAGCCGGCGAGGTCGCGCAGGCGACGGCTGGCGGCTCGGTGGTTCTCAATCGTCTGCATCATCACCCCGCCGGCAAGATGCTGTGGGCGGCCAGCGAGCATTGCTCGCCGCCGCTTGGCGCGCTGGCCGAGGGTTTGCGCCGCAGTCTGCTCGCCAGGGGCTTTACCCTGGAAGCGCGGCCTTTTGTCGCGCATGTGACGCTGCTTCGCCGGCTCACGGTCCGGCCGCCAGCTGGCGATCTGGACGCGCTGAAAAACGTGCCGATCCGCTGGCGGTATCGCGACTTCGTTCTCTTGCGCTCGCGCTCCGGTCCTGGTGGCTCGGTCTATGAGCCACTGGGTGCGTGGACTCTGGGCGGCAATTGAAAAGCGATCGGTATTTGGCCGGCGAGTTTGGCCTGCGATATCGTCGATATCTCGGCTCAGGCGACCGGAATCGACCTTGACTGCGCTGTTTCCTGTTTGGGCAGGCGGATCGTCAGCACGCCGTTGCGGTAGCTCGCCTCGGCGAGTTCATCGCGAACGTTTTTCGGCAACGCGATGCTGCGCTGGAACGCCCCGTAGGCGCGCTCCATGACGTGGAATTCGCTGTCGTCGCTGACTCGTTCAAAATGTTTCCGGCCGGTCAGAATCAGTCGGTTACCCTCGATCGTGACCTGGCAGTCCTTCTTGTCCATGCCGGGAAGCTCGATGCGAACGACGATTTCCTTTTCCGTTTCCTCGACCTCGCTGGCCAGCAGGCTCCAGCGCGGGTAGGGCGCGAAGATCGCGCCGGGCGGCGGGCTGACGTCGCGGGTGTGCGAAAAGTGCGTCAGTGCGTTGCTGCTGCGGCTAAACAGTTCGCGCCAGCCGTCCGACACCACGTCCCAGGCGCGGCCGATCTCGTGGCCGATGTTCTTTCCCGCTTCTTTCAAGGAATCGAGCATGGTCAGGGCCTCCTCTTTTCAGTTTCGCTGGCCGGCAGCGGCCAGTGGAAGTACAGGTTTTGCAGCCGGCGATCGCTGACCGTCACCGATTTTCGCAACGGCATGCCGTCAAAATCGGCGCTGATCCGATACGTCCCGGCCGGCAGTCTGACGAAAAAAATGGGGCCGGGCGATTTTTCGTCGAGCAGCGTATTGCCCTTGGCATCGGCGATCAGCACTTTGATGTCGGCCAGATACTCGCCGCTGCCCTGCGCTGCGAAAACCAGTTGCAGATTGTAGCCGCCGGCGATCGCCGCCAGCGGATCGTCGTCACCGATGCCGCTGCTCTCATGCGGGATGGCGACTGCATTGGCCCGCTGGTCGGCCGCCAGAGACAGGCCGGCAGCAGACAACCAGCTTATTACGGCCAGCAGCGAAATCAGCAACGGCGATCTGGACATCATCAACTCCGGCGAAATGGCTTGTGCTCAATATTTGCGAGAGCTACGTCGAAGAGCCTTGCACGACCTCAGTCTAGTCAGGCGACTGCGGTCGGGAATACCAGCAATCGGGTATTCGCGCTAACGGCATTGAGGTGATTTGACGCCGCCCTGCTAGAAGTGCTGGTATTCATGCTCAGATCGGCTATGGATGGAGCATGGCGGCATCGCCTAGCCCGGGTTCGCTGGCTGCGGCGGAAGGCGGGCAGGCAGCGATGAGTCTACTGACTGGGAGGATAGGTAGGGATGAAAAGCGATCGCGATCGTCGCGTGGACATGCTGCTCGACGACATCTGCTACGAGGTGCGTGAAACGCGCGAGTTCACCGGCTGCTCGGCGCTCGATCCGCGCGTGCTCGACGCCATGCGTCGGGTGCCTCGTCACGCCTTCGTCGGCGATCAGTTGCAGGATCGTGCCTACGACAACCATCCGCTGCCGATCGGCTACGGGCAGACCATTTCTCAGCCCTACATCGTCGCCCTGATGACCGATTTGATCCGGCCGCGCGACGATGCTGTAGTGCTCGAAGTCGGCACCGGGTCGGGGTATCAGGCGGCGATCCTGGCCGAATTGGTGCGCCAGGTGTACTCGCTGGAAATCGTCGACGAATTGGCGGTGGCGGCGCGCGAACGATTGCAGCGCCTGGGCTATGAGAACGTTGCGGTGCGCTCGGGCAACGGTCGCCTGGGCTGGCCGGAGCATGCGCCGTACGACGCCATCGTGGTCACCGCAGCACCGACCGGGATCCCGCCGGCGTTGATCGAACAGCTCAAGCCGGGCGGCGCGCTGGTGATCCCGGTGGGCGAGCGGATTTTCGGCCAGCAATTGCTGCTGGTCAGCAAGGATCTGCGTGGCCGCATCGAAGAGACTCGTATCCTGCCGGTGGCGTTCGTGCCGCTGATCGGCGAGGCGGAAGGCTGAAGCTACTCCGGCTTTCAAAGACGCCTTGAGGCGATTATATTGCTCGCTCACTCGATTTGCTTATGTCATTATGATGATTGAATTGATCGCTACGGCGTTGGATACTTGATTTCAGGTAATCATTTGTTAGCATGAACCCGTAAGCCACAGCATTCTTCGTTGGGGAATCTTTCCGCAGATAGAGCAGAGGGGAGCAGTCTTGAAAAAGACGCGTGCGCCAGTAGCCCCGGTCAGGACAGAGCCGGCCGTGCCGATGCCCAGCCTTCCGCTTGCCTCCGACGCCGCGCAGGCGCTACCACCGGTCGTTGCCCGTTTCTGCGTTGCCGGGGTTGGCGCATCAGCGGGAGGTCTTGAGGCGATTTGTGAGTTCTTTGCGGCGATGCCGGCCGACAGCGGGATTGCTTTCGTCGTCATCCAGCATCTTCACCCGACGCAGAAGAGTCTCGCCGCCGAGATCATCGGCAAGCGCACGGCGATCAGCGCCGTGCCGGCTGAGGAGGGAATGCGTGTCGAACCCAATCATATCTACACCATTCCGCCCAACACCTATCCTTCGCTCGATTGCGGACGATTGCACCTCGAAGAACCGAAGAACAAGGCGGGGCCGCGCTTGCCGATCGATCACTTCTTTGCTTCGCTGGGCCGCGATCAGCGCGAACGCGCGATCGGCATCGTGCTGTCCGGCAGTGGCAGCGACGGAGCGCTGGGACTCAAATCGATCGAAGCCAACGGTGGTATCGTGCTGGTCCAGTCACCTGATAGCGCGCAGTTCGACAGCATGCCGCGCAGCGCGATCGCCAGCGGGCGGGTGCATGGCGTGCTGGCGGTTGCCGAGATGCCGGCCGCGCTGGTCCGTTATGCGCGTCATGGCTATGTGCGCGATCCGGACGCCGCCAAGCCGGCAGAGCAAGCCCAGCTCGACGAAATTCTCAAGCTCCTGCTGCGGCGGCGCGGCAACGACTTTAGCGGCTACCTGCGCGACACCATCAGCCGCCGCATTCGGCGCCGCATGGGGCTGCGCTCGATCAATTCGCTCGCCGACTATGCCGCTTTGCTCAACGATGACGCGGCTGAAGTCGATCTGCTGTTCAAGGATCTGTTGATCGGGTTTACCGAGTTTTTCAGGGACCCCGAGGCCTGGCAGGCGCTCAGGACGTCGGTGATCGCGCCGCTGGTCGAGGCCAAGCAGCCGGCCGAGACGATCCGCGTCTGGGTGCCGGGTTGCTCGACGGGTGAAGAGGCCTACAGCGTAGCGATCCTCATCCTTGAACAGCTGCGCGTGGCCGACAAGCCTTGCCCGCTGGTCGTTTTCGCCACCGACAGCAACGAGGAGGCATTGCAGATCGGGCGTCTTGGCAACTATCCTTCGGGAATCAGCACGCAGATCGGCGCCGAGATCCTGCAACGCTATTTTATTGAAAGCACGACCAATCACCACTATCAGGTCAACAAGACGCTGCGCAGCGCCGTCGTCTTCGGTCATCAGAACCTGATGAGCGATCCGCCGTTCTCGCGAGTGGACATGATCTGCTGCCGCAATCTGTTGATCTATCTTGAATCGGCGATCCAGGAACAAGTCGTCGCGCTGTTTCGTTTCGCGCTGCTGCCGGGCGGCAGCCTTTTTCTTGGCAGTTCGGAAACACTGGGCAAGTATCCGCAGATGTTCGCGCCGATAGCAAAAAAATGGCGAATTTATCGTCCGACAGGGGAAGGGCCGGGCGTGCCGCGGCTGCCCATCCTGCCGTCAGGAAAGGCGCTGGCCGGATGCGATTTCGCTTGGCGAGAGGCCGATGACAAGCCCGCGCAGTCGGCCTCGCAGCTGACCCGGATGACGCAGCAACTGCTCTTGGCGAAATTTTCGCCGGCGGCGGTGCTGGTCAATTCGCGCTGCGAAATACTCTATTTTTCGGGGGCGACCGAAAACTACCTGCAGATGCCGCCCGGCGTTCCCAGCCAGAATCTTTTGGCGCAGGCGCGCGACGGCCTGCGCTCACGTTTGCGCAAGGCGCTGCAGCAGGCTGTCGCGAGCGGCGTCACGGTCGTCGTCGATGACGCTCGCGTGCGTCGCCACGAAGGCTTCCGGCCGGTTCGACTGTCCGTCGTTCCGGTCCCGAGCGCCGGTGAAATGCCGCCGCTCTACCTGGTCGTTTTTGAGGACCTGCCGCGCACCGTCGATGCGGGCGGCAACGAAGGCGCACTGGTGCAGCAGCTCGAAGAAGATCTGCGCTCGACCCGCGACGACCTCAAGAGTTCTGTCGAGCGGCTCGAGACGTCGAACGAGGAATTGAAGATTTCGCACGAGGAAGTCGTTTCGGCCAACGAGGAGTTGGAAAGCTCCAAGGAAGAGCTGCAGTCGCTCAACGAGGAGCTCACGACCGTCAATCTGCAGCTGCAGATGAAAGTCGCCGACCTCGAAACGAGCAACAACGACATCAACAATCTGTTGGCCAGCAGCCAGATTGCCACGCTCTGCCTCGATCGAGAAAACCGTATCCGATGGTTTTCGCCAAGCATGAAGACGATCAGCCACATGATCGTCGGCGACGTCGGTCGCCCGATCTCGGATTTTTCGACCAGTGGCCTGGGCTGCGATATCGTTGAGGACGCCGCGCAGGTGCTGCAGACGCTGACGCCAGTGCAGCGCGAACTCAACTCGCCGGACGAGCGGTGCTATCTGCGCCGTGTCGTCCTCTATCGCAGCGACCGCGATCAAATTGGCGGCGTGGTCATCACCTATACCGACATCACCGAGGCCAAGCGGACGTCCGAGGCGGCGGCTGCCGCCCAGCGCGCCATGGCGGCGTCGCTTGAGGACCGCGTGCGTGAGCGAACCGCGCAACTGCGCGCGCTGACTGCCGAACTGGCGCTGACCGAGGAGCGCGAGCGCCGGGTTCTGGCGCGCGACCTGCACGACGACCTCGGCCAGGTGTTGGCGATCATCAAGATCAAGCTGACCTCGCTCGAGGAAAGCGAACGGCGCGGCGCGCTCAAGGGGCCGTTGCAGGAGATCGAAACGCTGGTCGATCAGGCCAACCGCTCGGCGCGTTCGCTGATGCTGCAGTTGAGCCCGCCCGCCTTGCAGACGCTCGGGCTGGTTCCGGCGCTCGAGTGGCTGGGCGAAGAAATGGAACGCATCTACGGGCTGGCCGTGCGCATCGACAAGGACGGCGACCTGCCGGCGCTCGAAGAGCCGGCGCGAACGACGATTTTTCGCGCCATCCGGGAACTGTTGATCAACGTCGCCAAGCATGCGCAGACGAATGTGGCGCAAATCAATTGCCATCAGCCGACTGACGGCCAGCTCTCGATTTCGGTGACCGACCAGGGCCTCGGGTTCGACGCGGAGCGCGCGCTGTCAAGCCCCGCCAAGGACTCGGGTTTCGGCTTGATCAGCGTGCGCGAGCGCATCGAATTCATCGGCGGCAGGATGACCATCGATACGATGCCTGGCTACGGAACGACCATCACTATTTTGTTTCCGGCCGAACCGAACGTTTAATGCAGGGGGGGCAAAATGAGCATCCGCGTGCTGTTGGTCGACGATCACAAGATCCTTCGTGACGCCTTGAGGGGGGTGCTCGAGCGCGAGCAGGACATCACCGTGGTCGGCGAGGCCAACGATGGTGCCGAGGGGCTCAAGCTGGCCAGGGAACTGCGGCCCGACGTGGCGCTGATGGACATTGGGCTGCCGATCCTGGGCGGCATCGACGCGACGCGCAGCCTAGTCGCCGAGCATCCCGAGGTCAAGGTGGTCGCGCTGTCGACCTTCTCCGATCGCCGCATCGTTCTGCAAATGCTCGACGCCGGCGCGCGCGGTTATGTCGTCAAATCGGCGGGGCGCGACGAACTGCTGCGGGCGATCCGTGCCGTCGCCTACGGCAGGACCTACCTCTGCCCCGATGCCTCGGCGGTGCTCGTTGAAAGCCTGCGCGGCAAGAAGCAGGTGGACAACCCGGCCGGCGATCCGATCGGTCGTCGCGAGCGCGAAGTGCTGCAACTGCTGGCCGACGGCCTGACCTCGCCGGAAATCGGAAAACGATTGCACATTGCGACCAGCACGGTCGAAGTCCATCGGCGCAACCTGATGCGAAAACTCGAATTGCACAGCATTGCCGAACTCACCAAATATGCGGTCAGAAATGGCTTGACGTCGACCTAGTCGATGGCGTCGGTCGGGCGATTCGAGAGTTTTTCAGCGCGGTGCTTGTTCGTATTGGAAGTTCCTTCAACGGCAAACGAAAGGGGTCGTCATGTATAAGCACATTCTTGTTCCTTCCGATGGTTCTGAGTTCTCGCAGGCGGCGGCGCGGCAGGCGGTTTCCTTCGCCAAAGGGGTGGGCGCGCGCGTCACTGCGCTTTACGTCAAGCCGCCGCACCCGGTGCATTACTACGTCGAAGGAGTCGAGTTCAACTTGCCATCGCCGAACCGCTATGACGAGCTCGACGAACAGGAAGCGCAGCGGATTCTCGGCTTCGTCGCCGGACTTTGCCAGGAGGCGGGGGTTTCGTGCGACAAGGTTTCGCTGACCAGCGACGTTGTGCACGACGCGATCATCGATTCTGCCAGCAAGCGCGGGTGCGACCTGATCTGCATGGCCTCGCACGGGCGGCGTGGCCTCTCCGCGCTGTTGCTGGGCAGCGAGACGACGAAAGTGCTCACCCACTCGAAGATTCCCGTACTCGTCTTGCGCTGAGTCGGGCTATTCGAGCGCGGCGCCGCGCTCTGGTGCTCAAAGCGAGAGATCGTGTTCGCCGCATAGCTGCAGCATCTGGGCGCGCGCTGCGTCGCGCAGGCGGACGGCGGCGGCCCAGTCTGCGCCGTCGGGCTCGAGTCGTTCGCCGACCGTCATGCTGATTCTTGCGCGGCGCGGCAGCCACGTCTGATCGCGTAGCGCGAGCCGCGTTCCGCGCAGCGCACCGACCCTGACCGCTACGCCGGCGTCGGTTGCGGCGACGAAGGCGCCGAGGTGAAAGGCTTTGAGCCCGGCCTCGCGTGAGAATGTTCCTTCGGGAAAGATGAGCAGGCGTTCGCCGCGGCGCAGCGCAGCGACCATTTCCTCGACGTCGCGCACGCTGCCGGTCGCCGCCAAGCGTTCGACGAAGAGCGTGCCGAGTCCGCGCAGAAAGGCGCGTATTGCCGGCTGCGCGACGAGTTCGCGTTTGGCGACGAAGCGATAGCCGAGTCTCGGCGGCAAGGCCGCGCAGAGAATCAACGCGTCGAGATAGCTGCAGTGATTGACGAGCAGTAAAGGGGAATTGTCGCCCAGTTTTTCGAGCCCGTCGATCGCCAGCGGCATGCCGCTCAGGGCGACCAGGAGACGCGCCGCGGCGGCGACCAGATAGCGCCCGAGCGGCGGGTTGCGCAGCACGATGACCAGCGTGGCGACCGGCAGCGCGAGTAGCGTGAAAATCAGCCAGCACCAGATGGCAAACGCCCAGCGCCTGACGCGCCGCGCCAGTTCGGCGCAGCCCGCGTACAGCCTGGCGCGGCCAAGACGCCAGCTGATCTGCCAGGGCGCCGGCGCGGGCGCACCGATCAGCCCGCGTTCGTAGGCGTCGCGCGAGGCGGCGCGGCGGATCTTGCCGCTCGACGTCTTGAGCACCGAATGCGGCGGCAGCAGAACGATTTCGTCGACGGGCTGGCCGATCACGTCAAGCGCCGTGTCGCTGATCTTTCGGCGCAGCGTCTCGCGCTGTGCCGGGTCGCAGGCGGGGGTCTCGGCCAGCACCACCAGCAGCTCGCCGGCGGTGGCCGGGTCGCTGCTCGCGAAGACGGCGACGCCCCCCGGGCGCAGACCGGCGATGGCGCCGATCGCGTGTTCGAGGTCGTAGGGGTAGATATTGCGTCCGCCGCGGATGATCAGATCCTTGACTCGGCCGGTGAGGTAGATCTCGCCTGCGGCGCTGTAGGCAAGGTCGCCCGAATCGAGCCAGCCGGCGTCGATCAGGCCGCGCGTCGCGTCCGGGCTGCGGTAATAGCCCGCGGTCGCCGACGGGCCGCGGAACTGCAGGCGGCCGACATGACGCTCGGGGACTTCGCTGCCGGTCGCGTCGACGATGCGGATTTCGTGTCCGGGCAGCGCACGGCCGCAGGACACGACGCGCATCGCCGCTTCGCCGACGGTCGTTTCGTCGACCGCAACGGCGCGCTGCTCGCTGACGAAGGTCGCGCGCGCGATGGCGTCGATGCGCGGCCCGCGCTCGGGCGGCGGGAAGGCGAGACCGACCGAGCATTCGGCCAGGCCATAAACCGGCGTGATCGCTTCGCGCCGCAGGCCGCAAGGCGCAAAGCGCGCGGCAAAGGCGTCGAGCGTGTCGGCGCTGACCGGCTCGGCGCCGTTGAGCGCCAGCCGCCAGGTCGACAGATCGAGTCCGCGCAGGTCGGCGTCGGCGAGTTTTCTGGCGCACAGTTCATAAGCGAAATTGGGCGCCGCAGAAATCGTCGCGCGGTGCCGCGAGATCGCTGCCAGCCAGCGCGACGGACGCGCCAGGAAGGCGAGCGGGCTCATCAGTACCAGCGGGAAGCCGAAGTAGAGCGCGCCGAACCAGGCGCCGATCAGTCCCATGTCGTGGTAGAGCGGCAGCCACGAAACGAACACGTCGTCGCTGCTCGCGTTCAAGGCCTGGCCCATGGCGCGCAGGTTGGCGAGCAGGTTGGCGTGCGAGAGAACGACTCCCTTCGGGTTGCCGGTACTGCCCGAAGTGTATTGCAGGAAGGCGATATCGTCGGGCGCGGCGCGTAAGCGTTGGTCGATCGGCGCGGCGACGAGTTCGTCAGGCGTCAGGATGTCGCGCAGCGCAGGGGCCGCGGCGCGCAGCAGTGCGGCGACGCCTTTGGCCTCGGGAACGGTGACGAGGAAGACCGTCTGCGCGTTAGCCAGGATGTGCGCGTGGCGGCGCAGATGGTCGTCGATCTGCGCCAGCCGTGCCGGCGGATAGATCGGCACCGGAATTCCGCCGGCCAGCATGACGCCGAAGAAACTGGTCAGATAGCGACGTCCGGTCGGCAGCATCAGCGCCACCGTCTGGCGCGGCGGTAAGCCGCGCATCAACAGCCCGGCGGCGATTTGATTCGCCTCGTTCAACAACTGTCCATAGGTGATCGATTGCGCCTGTTCGCGCTCGCCGTAGAGCAGGACGTGAGTACGCTGCGGATGATGGTCGGCGTGCCATTGCAGAACCTCGATCAGCGTCGCGGCCTGCGGCGGCGGTGCGCTGATGGTCTCTTGCGTTAGCGGCGCGGTGCGGCCGGGTAGCTCGGTCTGGTCTGCCGCCTGGCCGATGAAGTGCAACAGATCGCGCGGCGTTTGCGCTTGCTCCAGCGCGGCATCGGGCAGCGGGGCGCCGAATTCGTTGCCGACGCGCAGCAGCAGTTCGACACGCGCCAGGCTGTCGAGGCCGAGGTCGCGCTCGAACTGGCTATCGAGCGCGACGCGGCCGGAACGCGCCGGCTGCGTCTGCGCGACCAGCGTGCTCAGCACGCGCAATAGTCTGGCTTGATGGTCAGAATCGATCGTCTTTTCGGGCGGCATGATGGTTGATCGGCAGAAGTTTGTGGACGCCAGGTTTGCCGTGCTTATGCTGGCGGGCTATCTGCAGAATAGACGACGGCGTGCCGTGCTGCCGTCTGGCCGTCGGCTCAAGCTGCCTAGGCCGGCTCGACCCGGCGGCCCTCGTCGAGCAGCCAGGCGCTGAAGGCGGCGACCGAGGTCCGTCTGGCGACCGGTTCCGGGACCACCAAAAAATACGCGTAGCGCGAAGGGATGGCGATCGCCAAGGGGGCGATCAGGCGTCCGGCGGCGAGGTCGCTCTCGACCAGCGGCCTGAGCGCCAGCGCGATGCCCTGTCCGTCGAGCGCTGCTTCGACGGCGAGCACCGCGTTTGAAAAACGCGGCCCGCGTCGGGTGTCGATCGAATCGACCCCGGCAACGTCCAACCACTGCGCCCACAGCGCCAGATGTCCGTCGTCGTTGACCGTATCGTCATGGATCAGCACGTGCTGACGCAGGTCGTCGGGGCAGCCCAGCGGGCGTTCGCGGCTGGGCAGCTGTGGGCTGCAGACCGCGACGTAGGTGGGGGAAAAAATCTTGTCGACGCGAAAGCCCGGGTAGGCGCCGACGCCGAAACGGATCGCGACCTGGCTCGAAGCGCTGCGCAGGTCGATCAGCCCGTCGTCGAAGAAGGCGGTCTCGCCGCGCCGGTCGATGCTGTCGGAACGGCTCGTAATGCGCAACTCGACCTCGGGGTGCGCGCTTGAAAAGCGCGGCAGGCGAGGGACCAGCCAGCGCGAGGCAAACGAGGGCGGGGCGGCGATCGTCAGCGGGCCGTCGTCGAACCCGCGCGTCGTCTCAATGGCGTCGGCCAGATTTTCGAAGGCCTCACGAATCTTGGGCAGCATCGCCAGCCCGTGCGGCGTCAATTCGAGCGCCCGCGTCAGCCGACGAAACACGGCGAGGCCCAGGTAGTCCTCGAGTGCCTTGATCTGCTGGCTGATCGCCGCGGGCGTGACGTGCAGTTCAAGCGCCGCTTTTTTGAAGCTCAGGTGCCGGGCGGCCGACTCGAAGGCGCGCAATGCGGTCAGCGGGGGAAGGCGATAACTCATTTTCCGATGCCTTAGTTTCGCTTAAGCGTCACATCATAACGAATCGTTTGCTGCGCTGCAACATTCTGCTTATCTTTAGATTCGTACCCTTGACCGGGTAGTCCCGAATACCGGGAAATTGATCCGTTGAACAGGAGTTGATGATGAGTTATTTCGATGTTCCGGTCGGCCGCTGCGAAGTCATGAAAATCATGGTGGTGACCGATCAGACCGAGGCAGAGTGCAGGCTCGACAACGGCTGTCCGGCAGCTTGTCAATGCTCGCTGGCCGGTTGTCACATGCCGGTGGTCGAGCGCGCGCCGCAGGCGGCGCCGACAGCGTTGCGTGCGGCCTGAAGCACCTCGCCGCGCGCGGCCCGCGCCGCGTCAGGTCTGGTCGTTGGGGAATGCCGCCATCTTTTTCATCTTGCGCCACAGCGTGACGCGGCTGATCCCCAGGCGTGAGCAGACGTCGTCGGCGGGGAGTCTGGACAGCAGGTTGCGGATGATTTCCGACTCCATCTGTTTGAGCGAGCCGCTTTCGGGAATGGTGATGAAAGTCGATTCGCCGGTGGTGTGCTCCTGTTCGCCGAGCACCTCGGAAATCTGCTCGGCATCAATCCGCTCACTTTCGCCGTAAGCGACGACTTCGGCGAGATTGCGCAACTGCCGAATGTTGCCGGGCCATGAATTGGTTTTGAGCAACTCTTTGGCATCTTCGGTCAGCATGGCCTGGCGACCGGCTTGGCCGGCGAAGCGTTGCAGATAGTGTTCGAAGATCTGCGGCACGTCGTCGGCGCGTGCGCGCAGCGGCGGGATGCGCAGGCCGACCACGTGAATCCGGTAATAGAGATCCTGGCGGAAGCTTCCCGCCAAGGTTTGCTGAAAGAGGTCGCGGTTGGTCGCCGAGATGATGCGAACGTCGATCGGGATGATCTTGTCGTCGCCGATGCGCATGATTTCGCGTTCCTGCAACACGCGCAGAAAGCGGCTCTGGATTTCGGGGGCGAGTTCGCCGATTTCGTCGAGAAACAGCGTTCCCTGGTGCGCGAGTTCAAAGAGCCCGGGTTTGCCGCCCTTGCGCGCGCCGGTGAAGGCGCCGTCGACGTAGCCGAAAAGCTCGCTCTCGAGCAGGCTTGGCGCAATCGACGCGATATTGATCGAGACGAACGGGCCTTTGCTGCGCTTGCTGAAGTTGTGAATGCTCTGCGCGAAGACTTCCTTGCCGGTTCCGGTTTCGCCGTAAATCAGCAGGTTGGAGTCGTGCCCGGCATAGGTCCTGGCACGAGCCAGCACCTGCTGCATGACCTGCGAGTCGCCGATCACGTCCTTGAACTGATAGCGCGCATAAAGCCCTTTTTGGTAGAAGGACGAACGGATCTTCGATTCGGACGCCTGGATCCGCGTCACTTCGTGCAGCGTCAGCACCTTGCCGCGTACCGCCTTGTTGAACTCGAGCGGGATGCTGCGGGCGATCACGCTGTTGCCGTTGATCGTCGTGATCTGTTCCTTTTCTCCCGAGTCGAAGACGGCCAGCGCGTGTTTGAAATCGGGCGGGCTCGCCGGGCTGATCGAGCACAGGCGTCGCGCATGGCGGTTGAAGAAACTGACTTCATGTTCGGGGGTGACCGCGATCACCGCCTCGTCGATGTTGTCGATGATCGCCGAGAGCTGTGCCGCCTGCAGCTGTTCGCGCTCCTTGGCCTTGAGGATGCGTATCGCCTCGTGCAGTGCGGTGCGGATCGAGACCGGCCCGCCTTCGAGAAACACCGCCTCGACGCCCAGCTCGCGCGCCGTCCTGAAAGCGACCCGGCAGCCGATGATCGCTTCAAAGCCTTCGCCGACCAGTTGCCTGATGGTCGACTGAATCCCGGCTTCGTCGGCCTGCGGTCGGATGCTGACCTGCGCGTCGAGAATGCGAAAATCGCCGACCGCGCCGGCAAACAGGTTGGCGCGGCTGACAATGCCGATGCGCTTGAGCCCCCTGCCGGTGAGGTCAGCGAGGTTGCTGAGCAGTTCGTTGAGCGACATGGCGATTTCGACGACGTTGATTCCCGGGATCTGGCGTACCAGCTCAGCGAGTCCGCCGCGCGTCACCACCACTTCGACGCCCGGATGGCGGCGAACGCGCTCGATCGCACTGGCGTCGTCCGACGTTTCAATATGGATTTGAATTCCCAGTTCGCGTGCGACGTCGGGCGCAATGTCGGTGATGCTTTGCATCGGACTCAAGAGCAGGATCGGGAGCACGGGCGTCTCGCAGTGGATGGTCTAGATGGCGTTATTGTAACAGGGTGTTTCATTTGTGTAATTTCAAATGTTTCATTTGTGAAACAAGCTGATTTTTTTGGCCTTTTATAAACAAGGGCTTAGCTTTGGCATGGCGATTGCTATATGTCTGCGGAGGACTCGGTCTGCAGTAGCGGGCCTCACTGGGCAGGATCGGCGACACGCCGGTCGGACAAAACTCGACAAAGAGGGGTAAGAAAATGTTTTCAGGAATCAGCAAGAAACTGATGGTCTGTGCGATGGGCGCTGCATTGTGCCTGGCGGCAGGCGGCGTTTTGGCGGCCGACGTCATCAAGATCAAGATCGCTTACGGCAACAACGTCGGCGAACCCAACGACAAGGCGGTGCGCGAGTGGGGTCGTTTGATGAAGGAGCGCAGCAAAGGCCAGGTCGAGTTCCAGTATTTCCCGAGCTCGATGCTCGGTTCGCAGAAAGACGTCACCGAACAGCTGACGATCGGTTCGAACGTGATCACCATTTCCGACGGCGGTTTCCTGATGGATTACGTCCCCGAATTCGGCGTCACCTACCTGCCGTACATTTACGACAACAAGGAACAGCTCTTCAAGCTGGTCGATAGCGACCTGTTCAAGGACCTGTCGAAGAAGCTCGAAACCAAGGGCCTCTACATCGTTCATAGCAAGTGGATCTACGGCGTCCGCAATATGCTGGCGACCAAATCGGCGACCAAGCCCGAAGAGCTCAAGGGCCTCAAGATCCGCGTTCCGAATATCCGCATCTCCAACGAAATGATGAACGCCATGGGTGCGACGGCAACGCCGATGCCGCTGGCCGAAGCCTATCCGGCGCTGATGCAGGGCGTCATCAACGGCGCCGAGAATCCGATCCCGGTGCTCTACGGCGGCAAGATGTACGAAGGCGCCAAGTTCCTGTTGCTGACCAAGCACCAGGTCAACCTGTCGTCGTGGATCGCCGGAACCAAATTCATCGCCAAGTTACCGCCCGAAGTCGTCAAGATGCTCAAGGAAACGGGTGAAGAAGCCGGCAAGTTCCTCGACAAGGAAAACGAGACTGCCGACAAGGACGCTTTGCAGAAGATGCAAGCGGCTGGCGTCAAGGTCGTCGAAGTCGATCGCGCTGCGTTCAAGGCCGCGATGAAGGACTTCCCGAACCGCTTTGCCAAGGAATTCCCGCCTGAAGTGATGAACAAGGTCTATTCGATCATCGGGCAAAAGTAACTTGCTGCGCCGGCTCGCAGTCGTCGGGTCGGCGCTTCGAAGCAGCGTCGCTTCAGCATTCATTTTCACTCTGTATTTCGGTGCAGCACCCCCTCTAGAAGGCGGTGTCAGGGACCTCTGTTGCCGATAACCGGGAATTTTCTTATGCAATTATTGCGAACGTTTTACGATTTGATCAGGAAGCTCGACAACTTCCTGGGGATGGCAGCCATGGCTTTCATCGTCCTGCTGGCGTGCGCCAATGTCTTCATGCGCTATGTGATGGGCAGTCCCTGGGGCTGGGTCGAGGAAGTCACCGTCTTCATCTTTGTCTGGCTGACGATGCTTGGCGCTTCGGCGGTGATTCACGTCGAAGGCCATTGCAGCATCGACGTGATGGTTTTGCGCATGTCACCGAGGTGGCGGCGGATCACCAGCATCGTGAGTGATCTCATCGTTCTGGTGACGCTGGCGCTGCTCATCTGGTTCGGCATCATTCTGACCATCAAGGGCCAGACCAAGCTCACGCCGATTCTCGGCTTGCCGTATAGCTATATCGATGCCTCGATTCCGGTCTGCTGTTCGTTCATGTTCATGTATTACGGCCGGATGTTCTGGAACAGCCTGCGGGGCAAAGGAAACACCACCGAACTCGACGTTCAAGAGGAGTCGCAGCAATGAGCGTACTGTTAGCTTTTATCGTGATGCTGGCGCTGTTCGGCATCAACGTTCCGGTGGCGTTCGCCATCTGCGCAGCAACCTTTGTCTATTTCTTCGCCGCCCAGGATATGTCGGCGGTGATGGTCATCCAGCGCATGATCGGCGGCGCCGACAATCTGCCGCTGTTGGCGATTCCGTTCTTCATGATGCTCGGATCGATCCTCAACTACACCGGGATGACCCAGCGCCTGCTGATTCTGGCCGATACGCTGTCCGGGCATTTGCGCGGCGGTCTGGCGCAGACCAACGTGGTGCTCGGCGCGCTGATCGGCGGTCCCTCCGGCGCAGGCCTTGCCGACGCGGCGATGATCTGCAAGGTGCTGGTTCCGGAAATGACCAAGGCCGGTTACAGCCGTCCGTTCGCTGCGGCGCTGACCTCGGCGTCGGCACTGCTCGGCCCGATCCTGCCGCCGGGAATCGGCCTGATCATCTACGGTTTCGTTTCCGATACGTCGATCGGCAAGCTGTTCATGGGTGGACTGGGGCCGGGGATCTTGTGCACCTTGGCGCTGATGGTTGCCGTCGATTGGGTTGCGCGCAAGCGCGGTTACAAGCCGACGCGGACCAAGATGGCCGGCATCGGCGAAATCGCCAAGGCCTCGGTCGGCGCGTTCTGGGGGCTGATGCTGATGGTGCTGATCCTCGGCGGGATCCGCTACGGCATCTTCACGCCGACTGAAGCGGGCGCCGTGACCTGCATTTACTGCCTGATCATCGGCTTTGCCTACCGCGAATGCACCTGGGCCGACGTCAAGAGCGCGCTCGCCGAATCGGCGCGCGCCAACGGGTCGATCATGCTGATCCTGATGGCGTCGGCGGGTTTTGCCTGGATCCTGACCTGGGAAGGCGTGGCCACCGACGTCACCGAAATGCTGATGGGCGTCTCGGCGAGTCCGGTGGTCTTTCTGCTGATCGTCAATGTCCTGTTGATCGTCGTTGGCATGTTCCTCGACGGCAACGCGGCGATCGTCGTGCTGACGCCGCTGTTGATGCCGACCGTGCGGACCCTGGGTATCGACCCGGTGCATTTCGGCATCATGATGATCTTCAACCTGTCGATCGGCGCCATCACGCCGCCGTTCGGGACGACCATGTTCCTGACCTGCAACCTCACCAAGGTCAAGGTCGACGAATACATGCGCGAGATCGCACCGTTCTATGTGGCCTTCGGTCTGACGCTGATGGTCACCACCTTCTATCCGCCGCTGTCGCTGGTTTTGGCCAACTGGATGCCGGTTTAGTTTTTGTTTCGCGATGCGGATGGCCTCATCGTCTGCATCGCCTTCAGTCTGTTTTGGAGGAATCATGAAATCAGTATGTTTGAAGCAACCCGGCGAAATCTCGCTGGTTGATATTCCGCCGACCCGGCGCGGCGAGGGCGAGATCCTGATCAAAGTGCGTAGCGCCGGGATCTGCGGCTCGGATATCGGTGCCTACAAGGGCGTCAATCCGCTGGTCAGCTATCCGCGAATCATCGGCCATGAAATCGCCGGCGAAGTGATCGAGGTTCCCGACGACGAGGTCGGTCTGATGCCCGGCGATCGAGTGATCCTCGAGCCCTACGTCTACTGCGGTCATTGTTACCCGTGTTCGATCGGACACACCAATTGCTGCGAGAACCTGACCGTTCGCGGTGTGCATATCGAGGGCGGCATGGCCGAATACGTCTCGCATCCGCGTCATCTGCTGCACAAGGTACCCGACAGCATTCCGTGGAATCTGGTGCCGATGGCCGAACCGCTGGTGATCTCGATGCACGCCGTCAAGCAGTCGGAAACCCGCGCCGGCGAACACGTGGTGATTTTCGGCGCCGGTCAGATCGGATTGCTGGCGGCGCAATACGCGATGGCGATCGGCGCCATTGCTATCGTCGTCGATCCGGTCGACGAGCGCCTGGCGCTGGCTAAAAGCCTGGGAATTGCGCATACGATCAACCCGGTGAGCAGCGATGCGCAGGAAGCGATCAAGGTCATCACCAAGGGACGTATGGCCGAGGTGGTGATCGAGGCGTCGGGTGCCGCGCCGGCGATTCGCAATGCGATCGACTACGTTTCCTATGCGGGACGGATTTCGCTGGTCGGCTGGCCGAAGAACGACATCGCCTTGCCGACCGCGCTGATCACCAAGAAGGAACTGACCATCCGCGGTTCGCGCAACAGCGTCGGCCAGTTCCCCGAAAGCCTGCGGCTGATCGCCGAGGGCAAGATCAATGTGGCGGCGCTGCTGACCAAGTCGGTGTCGATCGACGAGACGCCGGCGACGGTCGTCGACATCGCCGAACACCCTGAGCGCTATCTCAAGGTGACCTGCCTGTTCTGATCGGCGCGCCTGATGTGGTTCCCGATCCGCCCGTGCGGTCGGTTTTTGTACTCGGAGGAATGACCATGCGTGTTCTGAATCGAAGCGACCTTGCCCAAGGCAAGTTCAATGTTGAAGCCAGTGCGGCTTCGAATCTCAAGCCTGTTCGCATCCTGCAGATCGGCGACGGCAACTTCCTGCGCGCTTTTGCCGACTGGATGATCGACGTGGCCAACGGCGCCGGGCTGTTCAACGGCGAAGTGACGCTGGCGCAGCCGCTCTCGCGCGGCATCGCCGACCGCCTCAACGAGCAGGACGGGCTGTTCACGGTGCTGCTGCGCGGCGTGCAGAACGGCAAGGCGGTCGATGACCGGCGCATCGTGAGCTGCGTCAAGCGCGCGCTCAACCCCTACAGCCAGTGGAACGAGATGCTCGCCACCGCGCAGGATCCGTCCTTGCGCTTCGTGATCTCCAACACCACCGAAGCGGGAATCGCCTATGTCGACGAAGCTCTGGTCGACGGCCAGTGCCCGGCGAATTTCCCGGCCAAGGTCACCGCCTTGCTGCTGGCGCGCTTCAAAGCGCTCGGCGGCGGCGCGCAGACAGGACTCGTTTTCCTGCCGTGCGAACTGATCGAAGCCAACGGCACCAAGCTCAAGAAGTTCGTGCTGCAATACGCCGCGGCGTGGGCGCTGCCGGCCGACTTCGTCGCCTGGGTCGAAACCGCCAACGTCTTCTGCAACACGCTGGTCGATCGCATCGTCCCGGGCTTCCCGGCGGCCGAAGCGAAGATGCTTTACGAGCAGTTCGGCTACGAAGATCCGCTGCTGGTCGCCGCCGAACCCTTCCTGCTGTGGGTCATCGAAGGCCCGGCAGCGATCGCCAAGGAACTGCCGCTGCGCGAGGCCGGACTCGACGTGGTGTGGACCGACGACCTGCAACCCTACCGCACGCGCAAGGTGCGCATCCTCAACGGCGCGCACACCGCGAGTTCGCTGGCAGCGTTTTGCGCCGGGCTCGACAGCGTCCAGGCGATGACCGACGATGCGGTCGTCGCGAAGTACCTCAACCAGGTGATGTTTGACGAGATCGTCCCCTTCGTTCCCTTGCCCGAAGCCGAGCGCCAGGCCTACGCCAAGACGATCATGGAACGCTTCGCCAACCCGAGCATCCGCCACGAGCTGATCTCGATCGCGCTCAACTCGGTCTCAAAATGGCAGGTGCGCGTTCTGCCGACGGTCAAGGACTACGTTGCAAAGAACGGCAAAGCGCCGGCCGGGCTATCGTTCTCGCTCGCCGCGCTGCTCAACTTCTATCACGGCCGCTTTGCCAGCGGCGGCGAATACGAAGGCATTCGCGAAGGCATCCGTCAGGACGACCACG
>Ga0316602_10000134_pt1 | contig 72192 bp, 62 predicted proteins | sample OWC_soil_day10_C_FD_203103 | JGI IMG/M metagenome (GOLD analysis project Ga0316602, IMG submission 203103) | Wetland soil microbial communities from Old Woman Creek delta, Ohio, United States - OWC_soil_day10_CT | ecosystem: Environmental > Terrestrial > Soil > Wetlands | place: USA: Ohio...
GGAGGCGGGGCCCACCCAGGTGCGGGCGATGATCCCGTCGCCGAGGACGGCGGAGCGTCGGTAGTCGATCTCATGCCGGACCACCACCCAGAGCAGCTCAGCCTGGGCCTGGGGAGAAGCTGTACCGTACCAGTGGGCCGTGGCCGCCTCCTGGACCCAGCGCAGGTAGACGATGTTGTTCACATGCCCCAGCTGGTCGATGTCATCGGGCTGGACCTGGAGATGGAGTTCGAAGGGGTCGAGTGAGGCGGGCATGGAATCAGCCTAGCGGCAGTCCCTCACAAAGTTCGCTTTGGAGCGGTCATAGGTCCGCTCCCCCTCGGGGGTAAAGAAGCAGCCCGGGACCTCGCCCTTCTTCTGGTGGTAGCTGACGCATTGGCAACAGTTACCACGCTTGTCACAGGACAGATAGGTGCAGGCGCACTTGGAAGCATCACCTTGGCAGGAAGACATCGGGCAACCTCGTAACGATTCAGAACAGGTCATTCTATCCGGGAAGCGGGAGATGGCGGCTCTGATGGCTGGGGACACCCTAGGCTTGGCCGGTGATCAGGAACAGGGTGAAGGTCTGGCCATTCTTCTCCACGGTGGTGGCTGTGCGCTCCTGCAGGTCATGGAAGCCTTCCCGGGCCAAGGCTTCCATGATGTTTCGGCGCTCGAAGCCCAGGTGGAAGACATCGTCGGATGGGCCGTGGAAGGAGCCATCCTCGGCATCGAGATCCGCCAGGGCGACGCTGCCGCCATGAGCAAGTGCCTTGTGGAAGGCCCGGAAGATCGGGATGAGGTCCGGGACATGATGCAGGGCCATGCTGCTGAGGATCAGGTGGTAGGGGCCGCCCAGCTCAATCGGATCGGCCAGATGATGCGTCGCCACGTCCAGGCCCTTCTCGCGGGCCTTGGCCTGGAAGACCTCCAGCATGGGGACAGAGGTGTCGACCCCAGTGAGGGAGCGCACCAGGGGGCGCAGATCGAGGCTGAAGAGGCCGGTGCCGCAACCGAAGTCCAGCACATCCATGTCGCGGGTCAGAGGTAGCGATTCCCTGAGGGCGGCCCGCACTCCCTGTGCCATCTGGACACGGCGGGTCTCTGCATCCCAGGAGGCGGCGGCGGCATCGAAGCGGTTGGACATGGCGCCATCATAGCGCTTGGGGAGCACGAAGCACACCAAGGATGCTTGGGGTATGCAGGTTCAGGTGCCCGGATCCCTGTTATGCCAGTGGCCAGAAAGCGGGGCCCACCCATGGGAACGCCCCCGAATGGGGGCGCTCATTTCCGGGTGTTTCGTTGTCTACTGCCAGAGGCTGAAGTCCGCCACCCGGAGGAAGGCCTGCTGGAGGCGGTGGAGCAGGGAGAGGCGGGCACCGCGCAGGGCGGCATCCTCACACTTGACCATGACGGCGTCGAAGAAGGCTGCCAGGGGCTGGGCCAACTCCGCCAGGGCGGCGAGAAGGCTTGCCTGATCCACCGCGCCTTCGATGCGGCTGAGGTGCCCGGCCAGGGCCTTTTCTTCGGCGACCTGGAGGGTGGCTGCCTCGAAGGTGGCCGCAGGGGCCTCGTCCTTGAGGATGTTGCCGATGCGCTTGGCGCTCTGGGCCAGGGATGCAAACCGCTCGTCTTCCGCGAAGGCCGAAAGGGCCTCGCAGCGGGCCTTGAGGTCCACCAGGTCGGTCCAGCCCGTGGCAAGGGCGCTGCGGCGCACGGCACCGGCATAGCCTGCGACCTCAAGCTGATAGGTCACGCGGTCCTTGAAGAAACCCAGGAGGGCCTCCCGGGTTTCGGCGGCGGGTTTGGAGGCGCGGGAGGCCACGGCCTTGAGGCCAAGGTCCACCAGGGCGTCCACCCCGAGGGTCCAGCCCTGCTCCCAGAGGATGCGGGTGATACCGATGCCCGCCCGACGCAGGGCCAGGGGGTCCTTGGAACCGCTGGGGATCTGGCCGATGGCAAAGCAGCCCGCCAGGGTATCCAGCTTGTCGGCGACCGCCAGGAGTCCTCCCAAAGGCGTGCCGGGGATGGCATCTTCGGCGCTCACGGGGCGGTAGTGCTCCTTGACGGCCTTCCAGACCGCTTCGGGCTCGCCCTCATGCTTGAGATACTCGCCGCCCATGACGCCCTGGAGTTCGGGGAATTCCCCGACCATCAGGGTCATGAGGTCGGCCTTGGAGAGGCGGGCGGCGTGGTCCGCTTGGGCGAAGTCCAACTGGAGCGCATGGGCAAGGCCGGTGGCGATGGCCTGGATGCGCTCGGTCTTCTCCAGGTAGCTGCCCAGCTCCCGGTGGAAGGTGAGCTGCTTGAGCTTCTCCAGGCGGTCCTGGAGCGGGGTTCGGCGATCTTCGGCGAAGAAGAAACGGGCGTCGTAGAGCCGGGCCTTGAGCACCCACTCGTTGCCCGCCTTGATGAAGCCCGCGGGATCGTCGTCGCGGTTGGCCACGGTGAGGAAGAAGGGCAGGAGGTCCGTGCCGTCGGTCTTCTCGATGCAGAAGGACTTCTGGTGCTCCTTGAGGCTGGTGACCAGCACCTCCTTGGGCAGCTCCATGAACTCGGGGGGGAACTCGCCCCGCAGGGCCCGGGGGCATTCCACGATCTCCGATAGGGTGTCCAGAAGCTCCTCATCCTTCACGACCTGGCCGCCGGTCTGGCGGGCCAGCTCCTCGAGCTGCTCCTCCAGGATATTGCGGCGCTCGGTGCAGGAGACCACGACGCCAGCGGCCTTGAGGGCGCCTTCGTAGGCTTCAGGGCAGCAGACGGGGATGGGCTCGGCGTGGCTCATGTGATGGAGGCGGTGACCCCAGGTGGAGGCCGTGGCCTTCACGCCATCAACTTCGATGGGGACCAGCTCCTCACCGAAGAGGCAGAGGACGTTGCGGACGGGGCGCACGAACTCGAAGCTGCTGTGGCCCCAGCGCATGGCCTTGGGGACATGCAGACCGGCGATCAGCCGGGGCAGGGCTTCCACCAGCAGGTCCAGGCTGGGGCGGCCCTTGCGGGTCAGCTCCACCACCGCGCAGGGCTCCTTCTTGCCCGCAGGCTGCTCGAAGCGCACCGCATCGAAGGTGACGCCCCACTTCTCGGCGAACTTCTGGCCCTGGACCGTGGGCTGGCCATCGGCATCAACGCACATCCGCTGGGGCGGACCCACCTGAAGTTCGGTCTGGTCGGCCTGGGCGACGGGCAGCCCGGAGATGGCCCAGCTGATCTTGCGGGGCGAGTAGAGGGGGGCGATGGCACCGAAGGAGAGCTTCTCCCCCTCGGCCCACTTGGTGAAGGCGGCCGCAAAATCCTGGGTCAGGGGCTTCAGGAAGCGGGCCGGGATCTCTTCGCAGTGCAGTTCCAGCAGGAGGGTCCTGGTCTCGCTCATTACTTCACCTCCTGTTCGGCCATCTGTTTTTCCTGATTCTCCAGATAGCCCTTCGCACAGGCGCAGGCCAGATCCCGCACGCGCTTGATGATGCCGGGACGCTCGGTGGTGGAAATGGCTCCCCGGGCGTTGAGGACATTGAAAGTATGGCTGAGCTTGAGGGTCTGCTCGTAGGCGGACAGGAAGTGGCCCAGCTCCTTCACCAGGCGCCAGCCTTCCTTCTCATATTCGCTGAAGAGCATCCAGTGGAGCTCCAGATTGGCGTGCTCGAAGCTGTAGGCGGAGAGCTCGAACTCCTCGCGGTGCCGGACCTCGCCGTAGCTGATGGGGAAGACCCCGTCGTCGGTCTTCACATCACCCCAGGTGAGGTCGAAGATGTTATCGATGCCCGTGAGGAACATGCATATGCGCTCGATGCCGTAGGTCAGTTCGGCACAGACGGGCTTGCAGTCGATGCCCGCCACCTGCTGGAAGTAGGTGAACTGGCTGATCTCCATGCCGTCCAGCACCACCTGCCAGCCCACGCCCCAGGCACCCAGGGTGGGGGACTCCCAGTTGTCCTCCTCGAAGCGGAGGTCGTGCTTGCTCATATCGATGCCCAGGGCCTCCAGGCTCTCGATGTACATCTCCTGCACTTTGGCGGGGGAGGGCTTGAGGATCACCTGGAACTGGTGATGCTTGTAGAGGCGGAAGGGGTTGTCCCCATAGCGGCCATCGCTGGGGCGGCGGGAGGGCTCGACGTACGCGACGTTCCAGGGCTTGGAGCCCAGGGCGCCGAAGAAGGTCAGCGGGTTCATGGTGCCCGCGCCCTTCTCGATGTCGTAGGGCTGGCCCACCAGGCAGCCCCGGTCCGCCCAGTACCGCTGAAGTCTCAGAATCAGTTCTTGTACATGCATGGGAACCCGCGCAAAACGTTCATTCTAGCGCGGGAGCCGCGGACATGGCGAGGTCTGCCTTTGGTTAGCGTGGTGTCCCGGTAACCGGCACCCGTTTCCGATCATCCTGGCCCAGCCAGGGGAGATCGAGGGGACGAGCACCCAGCGACTGAGGCGGCGGGACTAGCCCTGCGGAGAGGGGAACGCCTGGCAGTCCGAGGTCTCTGGCTCGGAGGCGAATACCGGGGACTGATTACGGTCCTCATCCGGGATTTCCACAATGAAAACACTGCCCTTGGGGTCGTTCCCCTCCACCCATATGCGTCCGCCGTGGGCCTCCGCCACGGCATGGCAGAAGGTGAGCCCCAGCCCTGAACCCGAGCGGGCCTTGGACCCCCCCTCCGCCAGGCGCATGAACTTGTCGAAGACTGCCTGACGCATGTGCTCAGGGATGCCCAGACCCTGGTCCAGGACCTTGACCCGGACCGAATTCCCGCTGGCTTCCGCCACGATCCGGGTCCTGGCACCCTCGGGGGAGTAATTCAAGGCGTTATCCAGGAGGTTCAGGATCACCCTGCGCAACAGTTCCTGATCGGCCGTGATCGCGATGCCTTCAGGGCACTCCCATTCAAGGGTCTGGCAGAGGCGCTGGGCCCGGCCCTCCACTTCGGCCACCAGGAGCGGAACCCAATCCTTCAGGAGGATGCGGGTCGGGTTCAGGTCGAGTCCCATCTGTTCGGCGCGGCCGAGGTCCAGGATGTTCTGGACCATCCTGCCCATTCCCTGCGCGGTCTCCCGCAGGCGCAGCAGCCGGGGTTGTGAGGCGGGGGGCATGTCGCTACGGCTGCTCAGTAGGTCCAGCCCGACCTGGATGGTGGCCAGAGGGTTCTTGAGGTCATGAACGATGAACTCGAAGAGATCCTCCTTCTGTTTCTGGGCTTCGATGAGGGCGTCGCGTTCCGACTGGATCTCGGCCTGGAGTCGCTTAAGGCGCATGAGGCTTCGGATGCGGACGATCAGCTCGGTCTTGAAGACCGGCTTGCGCAGGAAATCATCCCCCTTGGCCTTGAATGCCTCGGCATGGGTTTCGGGGCGATCGTCCGAGGTCAGGAAGATGATCGGCAACAGGTCGCATCCCTGCATCGCCCGGATCCTGCGGCAGGTCTCAAGGCCGTCCATTCCGGGCATGATGATATCGAGGAGCAGGAGTTCCGGACGAAAGCGGGGCAGGATCTCAATGGCCTCGGCACCGCTGCTTGCCGTCTCCACCTGGTAGTACCCCCGCTCGAGCATGGCCCTGAGGCTTCGACGCGCGATGGCATCGTCATCCACTACTAGCACTCGCGCGCCGAAATCCGCCCGGCGGGCATACTGGTCTTCGTTCATTGAGCCCTCTTGAATACCCTTTCGGCCAGTGAAGCGCTGCCCTGAAGCCTAGGATTCTGGATCGGTTCCGATCCTTTTTCCGGGTGGGCGATCGATGGATTGATTTGGGGTGGTAATGGCTTCCCATTGGCCTATCCATTGGGATATTCCGAGATTGACACATGTTGATCCCGGTTGGGTCGGGTCGGGAGATCCTGCCCGCACTCCCGGGGGGCCAGGTGCCCCCCCGTTCCCAGGAGGTGCCGCATGGCGCTTGCAGAACAGACCTTCGGTTTCTTCATTCCGACCGTGACCCTCATGGGCATCGGGTGCGCGAAGGAAACGGGGGCCCAGGCCAAGGCCCTGGGCGCCACGCGGCTGCTCATTGTGACGGACGCCGGCATTGTCAAGATGGGGATGGCGGAGACCATCAAGGCCTATGTGGAGGCCGCCGGGATCCAGGCCATCGTCTATGACGGGGCGGAACCCAACCCCACGGACAAAAACGTCCACGATGGGGTGAAGCTGTACAAAGCCAAGAAGTGTGATGGCTTGATCACCCTGGGGGGTGGCAGCTCCCACGATTGCGGCAAGGGCATCGGGCTGGTCATCGCGGGCGGGGGCAACATCCGGGACTACGAGGGCATCAACAAGTCCTCCAGCCCCATGCCGCCCTATCTGGCCATCAACACCACCGCCGGGACCGCCAGCGAGATGACCCGGTTCTGCATCATCACCAACACCGATACCCACGTGAAGATGGCCATCGTGGACTGGCGCGTCACCCCCAGTATCGCCATCAATGACCCCCTGCTGATGGTAGGGATGCCCCCGGGACTGACGGCGGCCACCGGAATGGATGCCCTGACCCACGCCGTCGAGGCCTATGTCTCGACCATTTCCACCCCCATCACCGACGCCTGTGCGATCAAGGCCATCGAACTGGTGGCCCGGTATCTCAGCCCGGCGGTGGCCAACGGTGAGGACTTGGTCGCCCGGGACGGCATGGCCTATGCCGAGTATCTGGCAGGCATGGCCTTCAACAATGCCAGCCTGGGATACGTCCACGCCATGGCCCACCAGCTGGGGGGCTTCTACAACCTGCCCCACGGGGTCTGCAACGCGGTTCTGCTCCCCCACGTCTGCCAGTTCAACCTCATCGCCTGCCCCCAGCGGTATGCGGACATCGCCCGGGCCCTGGGGGAGCGGGTCGAGGGGCTGCACGTCACGGATGCGGCCCAGAAGGCCATTGATCGCATCAAGGCCCTGTCGGTCTCCATCGGGATTCCGGCCAACCTGTCGGTCCTGGGCGTGAAGGAGAAGGACCTCGGGGTCATGGCGGACAACGCCAAGAAGGACGCCTGCCAGTTCACCAATCCCCGGAAGGCCACCCTGGAGCAGGTCATCGGGATCTACCGGAACGCTCTCTAGAACCCGCTCAGAGTCCTGGCCCCGCCTGCCAGATCCCCCAGGCCGGGTGGCGGCTGGCCAGGGAGCGGGCTGCGTCATCCCGCTGCCCGGCTTCGGGGAAGCGGGCGGCCCAGGAGGAACCTGAGCCGCAGAGTAGCGGCTCTCCCCCCAGGTCCAGCAGTTCAGCCCGAAGGTCCGCCAGTTCGGGCCGCACCCAGATGGCGGCGCCGGTGAGATCGTTGCGCCAGGGTGGGGTCTGGCCCCGGCCCAGGCTGGGGCAGGTGTCCGGCATGGGGTAGCCCGCCAGGGCCAGGGCTCGGAAGACCGCAGGTGTGGCGACGTGGAGTCCCGGATTCACGATGAGCATGGGCTCCAGGGGCAGGGGGTGCAGGGGGAATACCCGTTCGCCGCGCCCCAGGCCCAGTACCGTGCCTCCCAGCAGGAATAGGGGGACATCGCTCCCCAGTTCGGCGCCAAGGGCCAACAGGGTGCCCTCTCCCAGACCCAGTCCATAGAGTTCGTTGCCCAGGCGCAGGGCGGCGGCGGCGTCACTGCTGCCCCCCCCCAGTCCAGCTCCATGAGGGATGCGCTTCTCAAGGCGAAGGGAGGCGGGCAGGTTGCGCCGGACCTCCCGCTCCAGGAGGCGCCAGGCCCTCATGACGAGGTTGGAGTCGTCCACGGTCAATCCCTCAGAGCAGGGCCCGGCGAGGGTCAGGCTCAGGGACGCGGCCTGCTCGGCCTCCAGAGTGTCCGTCAGGCCTTCGACCCCTTCCAGAACCGTGGTCACCAGCTCCATGTCATGGAAGCCGTCAGCCCTTCGGCCCAGGATGGCCAGGAAGCGGTTCAGCTTGGCAGGAGCCGGGACTCGCAGGGGCATCAGTATTCGATCTCCAGCTCGGGATCGGGCAGGCTCAGGATGTCTGGCTCGCCGGCGGTGATGGCCACGGTGTGCTCGAACTGGGCGCTGAGCTGGCCATCAGCGGTGCGCACGGTCCAGCCGTCCGGCTCCACCAGGCAGCGATGGCTGCCCGCATTCAGGATGGGCTCGATGGTGATGGTCATGCCTACTTCCATGCGGAAACCGGTGCCGGGGCGCTGTTCGGCGAAGACCACCTGGGGATCCTCGTGCAGCTCCCGGCCCAGACCATGGCCGATGTACTCCCGCACGATGGAGTAGCCCCGCTCCTCAGCGTATTTCTGGACGGCGGAGGACATGTCACCCAGGCGGTGCCCCACCTTGCAGTAATTGAAGGCCAGTTCCATGGCCTCCCGGGTGGTGAGGATCAGATGCTTGGCCTTCTCGCTTATCTGGCCCACCCCCACTGTGAGGCAGGTGTCTCCGTGCCAGCCGTCGAGCTTGGCCCCGCAATCGATGGCGAGGATGTCGCCCTCCTGGAGGGCGTAGTTAGTGGGGATGCCATGGACGACCCGATCATTGACGGACATGCAGAGGGTTCCGGGGAAGCCGTGGTAGCCCTTGAATCCGGGGGTTCCGCCGTTCTTGCGGATGTAGAGTTCGGCGATCTTGTCGATCTCAAGGAGGGTGACGCCGGGCTTGACGGCGCGGGCGGCCATCCGCAGGGCATTGGCCGTGAGGCGCCCCGCTTCGCGCATCTTCTCGATTTCGCGCTTGCTTTTGAGTTTGATCCGTTCGCGAATGGCCACCATGAACTCCCTTTGGCTACCAGTCTAGCCTGTCGGCGCCTCTCGGCGAGTCCTGGCCCTTTCCCCCGGTAGAATGATCAGGTGTATTGGAAAAGGATTTAAGTGAGCTATACCCGAGAGGAACTGGACTGGATCGAGGCCGAGTGGGCTTTTCATCTGCACGGAAGGAGCGCCTTCCTGAGCCGCGAGGACTTCGCCACCCTTCAGAAATGGGATGCGGCGGGGCTCCCGGCGGAGACCCTGGTGGGCTGCATGGGCACCTACTTCGAGCGGCGGGCCACGCGACCCAAGGCCCGGGGCTTTGTGGCGCTCTCCCACCTGGACAAGGACGTCGCCAAGGCCCTGAAGCTGCGGGAGTCCCTCAAGCGGGCCGGTGTGGAGGCCCCGAAGGTCGAGGGCTGGGAGAAGATCAAGGAGCCCCTGCGCTCCGACCCCAGGGCCAAGTCGGCCTTCGAGTCCTGGGGCCGCCTGAAGCTGAGCGCTCCTGGGCCCGATGCCCCGGGCTACCTGGATCACTTCGATGCGGAACAGAAGGCCCATCAGGAACTGGTAGCCCTGGCGGAAGAAAAGCTGGATCCGGGACTCAGGTCGACCCTGACCAGGGATCTGGAAACACGGCTCCAGGAGGCTCAGATCCAACCCGGCAGTTTCGTATGGAAGCGCGCCTGGGAACACCACTGGGCGCTGGCGGTCTGCGAAGCCTGGGGGTTCCCAAGCCGAACGGTCTGAGGTGTGAGCTCGGGTCTGCCTGGGCCGGGATGGCTCTGCTCATTTTTCACCAGCAGCAAAAGACTTGAATACCGGAGTCTTGCCAGGGTGAGGAATAGGGGCGATGTTAGCCCCTGAAATGCGCTCATGGGCGCGATAATCGTGGCGGTTTGGATGCTTTTCCATTTCCGGCGAGGCTGGATCATGCGGGGTTTTTTTGAACTGGAAGGTCATGGGAGCCACCTCCGGCGAAAGAGAAATGCTTCCGCTCTGGTGATCTTCTCCTGTAAGGCCTTTGGACGTGCCCTGGAGGCGGTATGAAGAACGTGGCCGCACGACTGAAGTTCCTTTCCCTCCTTTCCATCGGTGCGCTCCTGCTGCTCGCCGTGGTGGCCGTCATTACGCTCATGGGGCTCCGCAGGAGCGTGGTTCGCCTCGCCGAGGAACGCCTGCAGACCTACATGGTTCTGAATGAGATGGAAATCCTGGTGTTCCGGAACCATGCCGACACCCTGCGCCTGGTGAACTGGGCCGGGGCGGGGTATGACCAAGCGAGACTGCAGGCGCTTTCCGCTGAAATTGTCCAGCGTCAGGAGGAGGGGACCAAACTCCTCGCCAAGCTCGGGACCTCCAAACAACACGCTGCCGAGGTGACGGCCATTTCCCAGGCCTACTCGGACTATGGGCAAAAACTGACGGGCGTCGCCTCTATGGCTCCCACCGGTGCCGCCGTGGCTACCGTCCTTCTACCCAACGCCGAGGCGGCCTTCGATGAGCTGCAGACGCTCCTGCAGAAACTCTCAACCACAGAGACCGTGGCCATGCGCCAGGAAGCAGGGGGCGTCAGCGCCACAGCAACCCGCAGCCTGCTGGTCTTTCTGATCGTGGCTGGGCTCACTTCAGTCGCGACCTGGATCCTTTCTGCCCGTATGGGGAAATCCATCGGCGAGCCCCTGGTCCTGTTGTCAGATCGCCTGGAATACAGCCTTCGGGAGCGCGATCTCACCATTCGGGTTCCGGAGGACCGGGAGGATGAGATCGGACGGATCTCCAAGGCGTTCAATGCCCTGACGGGATCGCTGAGGGATTTCTTTGTGGGGACCGGTGACCAGTCTGTGAGGATCGCCAGCGGTGCCGAGGAGCTGGCTTCAAGTTCCGAGGAAATGTCCAGAACTTCTGACCTGCTCGGGAATGGTGCAGAGTTGCTTCGGGGGAGCACCACAAGCCTGGAGCGCGCGACGGAATCCATCATGACTTCGGTCCGGGAAATTGATCAGCTGGTCAGCACCCTGGCTGCCCAGTCCGAACACACTGTCCAGACTGCGGAGAAGGGCGCTGAGTCCGGTGAGGTGACCCTGAAGGCCATGGACGATATCCAAAGGACCAGTCGCCTCATGCTTTCGGCTGTGCTGGTGATCGAGGAGATCGCCAACCAGACCAACCTGCTTTCCCTGAACGCGGCTATCGAGGCGGCCAAGGCTGGAGATTCGGGCAAGGGTTTCGCGGTAGTGGCCGAGGAAGTGCGGAAACTGGCCGAGCGCAGTGCTCAGTCCACTCAGCAGATCAACGGCCTCATTCAGGAAGTCGGAGGTGCCATCCATGAAGGTACTCAGACGGTCAACAAGACCGTTGAGGCCTTGCATGAGATCGAGGAAGGCATGAAGGGGATGGCGCAGGTGGTTGGCCGGATCGACCTCGCCACCCGGACCCAGACCCATTCCAGTGAAGAGGCCATGTCTCAGGTTCGCAATGTCGCCATGGGCGTGAAACAGAATATCGATGCCGTCACTGAAATGGCCAGCGCCACTCATGAAGTGGCCAGGACCGCCTCGGATCTTGCCGCCGTCTCAGACACCATGAGGGCAACCGTCGGTCGGTTCAAGGTTCACTAGGCCTGTCTGGTTATCAACTTATTTCCCCATCTGCATGGGGCTTTTCAGGAGGAAAAGATGATGCATCGCGTGTTGGCTCCCCTTATCTGCCTGTGCATGTCTGCCGGGACCTGCGCCTTTGCCCAGGACACCCTGGAGGGCGCCAAGGCCATGGCCATCAAGGCCGCAGCCTATCTGAAACAGAATGGTCGGGAGGGCGCAAAAGCCCTGAACAAGCCCGGCAATCCTTTCGAGAAAGGGGCTCTGTACGTGCTGGTGTTTGATCAGGACGGAACATGCCTTGCCAACCCCAAGGCACCTGGCATGGCTGGCCAGAACCTGGTGAACCTTAAGGACCCGGAAGGCAAGTTGATCACCAAGGATCAGGGAACCATTGCGAAGAAGGGTGGCGGATGGGCCTCCTACAGCTGGGTCAATCCGGCCACCAGCAAAGTCCAGCGAAAGAAGGCCTGGATCCAGCCAGTGGAGGGAACCACCCTGTACACCAACTGCGGTCTGTTCCAGTAACCCCATCCTTCTGGGCTCAACCCAGCAAGGCTTCCCCGATCCAGCCGCCCCCCAGGACGCGGTCACCCTCGTAAAAGGCCAAGGCCTGCCCAGGGGTGACCGCACTTTGGGGGGTGTTGAAATTGACGAGGACTTCCCCTGCTCCAAGGTGGGTTATAGAGGCTTCGCATGCCTGATGCCGGGACCTTATCTGCACCTCGCAACGGGTGGGTGGGTCAGCGTACCAATGGACACCACTGGCTCTCAGCCCACCGGAAAGCAGGTCGGCGGAGTCGGTGCTGAGCACAACCGAGCCTTTATCCGCTTCGAGCCTGACCACATAGGCTGGCTGGCCCAGGGCCACCCCCAGGCCTCGCCTCTGGCCGATGGTGTACTGATGCAGACCCTTGTGCGGGCCCAGGGCTCTGCCGGATACATCTACGAAATTCCCTGATTGCTGGTCGGTGCCGTAACGCTGTCTCAGGGACTCGGGAAAGCTCAATCCTTCGTAAACCAGGCAGGCGTCCTGGCTTTCGTGGCGCTCGGCCGTGGGCAGCTTCATCTCCCGGGCCATGTCCCGGACTTGGGCCTTGGTGAAGCCGCCCAGGGGCAGAAGGAGGTGTCCCAGGGCATCCGGCTCCAGTGCTGACAGGAAGTAAGACTGGTCCTTCTGGCGGTCGAGGCCCCTCATGAGCCGGGGCTGCGGATCATGGAGGAGGCGGGCGTAGTGGCCGGAGGCTATACAATCGGCGCCGAGTCGCTGGGCGTAGGCCAGCAGCATCCCGAACTTGATTTCCCGGTTGCAGTGGAGGCAGGGGCTTGGGGTGCGTCCGGCCTGGTACTCTGCCCAGGCCGGGAGGAGCACCTTTGCTTCGAACTCGGCCCTGCAGTCCAGGACGTAATGGGGGATGTCCAGAGCTCCTGCCACAGCCCGGGCCTGATTGATGGCATCCATGGAGCAGCAGGATCGGCTCGACATCCGATCATCACAGGGGCGGAGCTGGAGGGTCACTCCAATGAGGGTGTGTCCTTCTGCTTTCAGGAGACCTGCCACAACACTGGAGTCCACGCCCCCGCTCATGGCCACGACAATTCGACGCTCACCCATCTTGTAGGTTGTCCTCAAGGTCTTCTGGGCCCATGCGATTGAAGATGCGTCGCCATTCCAGCTTGGGAGTTCCGAAATTGACGTAGATGCCCACTGGACGCCCGGAGGCCTTCAGATGGTTGAGCATCCGGGTGGCCTGTTCCTGGGTCAGTTCAGGATCGGCCTTCACTTCCACGGCCACTTCCTGGGAAACCAGGAGGTCGATGTGGTGAGTGCCCACGAGCTGTCCCCGGAACCGCACCAGGACAGGGACTTGCCGTTCCACCATCAAGCCCTTGTCCTTCAACGCGATGAAGAGGGCGTTCTCGTAGACCGGCTCCATGAAGCCAGGGCCCAATTCCTGGTAGACCTCGAAGGCCGCTTCCAGGATTGGGTTCGTCAATGGCTCAAAGGGAAGGGGCATGCGGGGAAGTCCAAAGGGGGACAGGGGAAAGGCCCCGTCTTTCAGATTTGATGCCTGTCATTCTCACAAAAGCCTCTACCAGTTTTCAACTGAAGTCATCGTATTCACCTCCCACGGCTGGGACACCGATGGAATTCCTGGTTCAGGCGTTTGGGAGGCCGCATGTCGTTTCGCAATCGATTCCAGGGTTTGTCGGGCAAGATCCTGGTGATGAGCCTGGCCCCGGTTCTGGTCTTCCTTGGCCTCTTCTTCTTTGTTCTGCTGCCGCTCGTGCGCCAGACCGCCCTGAACGCCAAACAATCAGGAGTGCGGAATGTGGTGGAAACGGCCCTTGGGATCCTTGAGAATCAGCAGGTTGAGGTCAAGGCGGGGAAGCGTACCATGGCCTACGCCCAGGAGCGCGCCCACGCCCTCATTTCTGCGCTTCACTTCGATGGCGGGAACTACATCTGGATCCAGGGACCTGGACCCATCATCCTGCATCATCCGAACGAGGCCCTCGAAGACAAGTCCATGGATCGCCTCGAGCCTACTGTGGCCAAGCTGTTCCGCGACATGGACCGGATGGCCCAGGCCCCCAGTGGCGGTTTTCATCATTACCAGTGGATCAAGCCGGGCCAGGGGGACAAGCTCTTCCCCAAGGTCTCCTATGTGAAGCGCTTCGAGGCCTGGGGATGGGTACTCGGCGCGGGGGTCTACACCGACGATCTGAACGCGGAGCTGCGCTCCATGATCCTTGTGCTGACCTTCGCCTCGCTGGGCATTGCAGTGGTCATCTTCATGGTTTCCCTCAAGCTGTCCGCCCGCCTGGTCCGCCCCCTGAATGAGCTGATCCAGGGCATCCGGAACGGGGATCTCAGCAATCGCATTGAGGTTTCGAGCCGGGATGAGATCGGCCTCGCCGCGAACGCTTTCAATGACTACAACGCATCCCTGCGCACGGTGGTGCTGGATGTCCGGAACTATGCGGAGCAGGCGGCCTCAGGCAGCACGGAGTTGGCGGCCAGTGCCGAAGAGATGGCCCGCACCATCGCAGAGATTGCCAAGGTGGGCGATAGCCTGAAGGGCTCCGGTGATCGAATGACCCAAGGAATCCGGGAGCTTGCGGCCAACATTGAGTCCTCCGCCCGCAGGACCGCTGAGACCGGCGTTCAGAGCCAGGAAGCGGTGCATGAGGCGGAACAGGGGGTACATACCGGGCAGGAGACGGCCCAGGGGATGGGGGAGATCCAGGAGGTCACGGGGCAGATCGTGAAGGCCGTCCAAGTCATCCAGGACATCGCCCGGCAGACCAACCTCCTGAGCCTCAACGCCGCCATCGAGGCCGCCAAGGCTGGGAACCTGGGCAAAGGTTTTGCGGTGGTGGCCGAAGAGGTCCGGAAGCTGGCGGAAAGGAGCCGGGGGAGTGCCCAGGAGATCGAGAGTCTCCTCCAGCGCACCCGGGAGACCGTTGCAGGGGGAGTGGACAACGTAGCGACCACGATCCACAGTCTGGAAGCCATCCGGAACCAGATCACCCTCATTGCAACCAGCATCGGGGAAGTGGATGAGCTCAGCCGGCAGCAGAGCCGAACCTCCCAGGAGGTGGACCGGCTGGTGGAGGCCACCGGGGGAGACTTGGCCCGCAACGCCGCCGCCACGCATCAGATGGCTGCAACGGTGCAGGAAGTGTCGGCCACCGCCGATGAACTGGCCAGGGTGGCCGATGGCCTGCGGCGGGTTGTCCAGGGCTTCAAACTTTGACCTGACAGACAAAGGGACCGGAAAAATCCGGTCCCTTTGGGTGGTGAAGTGCTTGATCTGGATTACTTGCCGATCTCTTCGGGCAGGGCCAGGACCGCGCCCAGGTTGGCGCTGGTGACCATGCGGGAATACCGCCCCAGCCAGCCCTTGTTGATCTTGTAGGCGGGCTTGACCCAGGCCGTCTTGCGCTTGGCCAGTTCGGCGTCATCCACCAGCAGGTTCATGGTGCGGCTGGGGATGTCGATCTTGATGCGATCACCGGTCTGGATGAGGCCGATGGGGCCACCTTCGGCGGCCTCGGGGCTGATGTGGCCGATGCAGAGGCCCGCGGTGCCACCGGAGAAACGGCCGTCGGTGATGAGGGCCACCTGCTTGCCCAGGCCCTGGCCCTTGATCATGGAGGTGGGGGAGAGCATCTCGGGCATGCCGGGGCCGCCCTTGGGGCCTTCGTAACGGATGACGACCACGTGGCCGGCCTTCACCTGGCGCATGGCCAAGGCGGCGAGGCAGTCATTCTCGCTTTCGAAGACGATGGCTTCGCCCTCGAAGACGAAGCAGCTGGCGTCGACGCCCGCGCTCTTCACCACGCCGCCGTTGGGGGCGATGTTGCCCGTCAGGACAGCCAGGCCGCCATCGACGGTGTAGGGGTTCTCAATGGTGCGGATGACCTTGAGGTCCTTGCTGTCCTGGCCCGCAATGTTCTCGCCCAGGGTCTTGCCCGTGACGGTCATGGCATTGAGGTTCAGGAGGCCGGGCTTCTTGGAGACTTCCTTGAGGATGGCGCTGATGCCGCCGGCGGCGTCCACGTTCTGGATGTGGACGTCAGGCACGGAGGGGGCCACCTTGCAGATGCAGGGGGTGAGGGCGGAAAGCTCATTCAGACGCTCCAGGGGGTAGCTGAAGCCAGCCTCCTGGGCGATGGCGAGACCGTGCAGCACGGTGTTGGTGGAGCCGCCCATGGCCATATCCAGCACGTAGGCGTTGTCCAGGGATTCCTTGGTGACAAGGTCCCGGGGCTTGATGTCGCGCTTGAGCACTTCGAAAACCTGCTCGGCGGCGCGGCGCATCAGCTCCTTGCGGCGGGGATCCACGGCGGGGATGGTGCCGTTGCCGGGGAGGCCCAGGCCGATGGCTTCCAGGAGGCAGTTCATGGAGTTGGCGGTGAACATGCCGGAGCAGGAGCCGCAGGTGGGGCAGGCGGAGCCTTCCAGGGCCGCCAGCTCCTTCTCCGTCATCTCGCCGCTCTGGACCTTGCCTACGCCTTCGAAGACCGTGATGAGGTCGGCGGCGCTGCCGTCAGCGCGGGTGCCCGCCAGCATGGGGCCGCCGGTGAGGAAGACCGTGGGGATGTTCACCCGGAGGGCGCCCATGATCATCCCGGGGGTGATCTTGTCGCAGTTGGGGATGCAGATCATGGCGTCGAAACAGTGGGCCATGGCCATGGTCTCCACCGCATCTGCGATGAGTTCGCGGCTGGGCAGGGAATAGCGCATGCCGGCATGGCCCATGGCGATGCCGTCATCCACCGCGATGGTGTTGAACTCAAAGGGGACGCCGCCCAGTTCGCGGATCATGTCCTTGAGCTCAGCGGCGTACTTGCTGAGGTGGACGTGGCCGGGCACGATGTCGGTGTAAGAATTGGCAATACCGATGAAAGGTTTGCTGAAGTCCTCTTCCTTGACACCGGCGGCCCTGAGAAGGCTACGATGTCCGGCCCGCTCCAGGCCCTTCTTGATGATGTCCGATCGCATGAATTTACTCCTTAGCTGGATTATAGCCGTTGCGGGTTCGGGGGGGCTGACTTGTGTCACAGTAATGTTGCGATTAGAACTTCTGATGCTGTGATTTTCCCAGAAGGGGTGTAACTTATCCCCATGATGGACGCTTCGCATCAAAAATTCCCCCGCTGCGAAAACGAGACCGCTCTGGTTCTCGCGCTGCTGCCCGTACCTGTGGTAGGGCTTGTGGTTATGCGCTGCGCGGGGCCGGAGTAGATCCCAGAAATATCCCATCCGGAACCCCGCTGACCCCTAGGTCGCGGGGTTTTCTCAATAACTGAACCCGAAGGAGGAAACCATGGAACTGAGCGGTGCCCAAATCATCTGGGAATGCCTGATCCGTGAAGGTGCAGACACCGTGTTCGGCTACCCCGGTGGAACGGTGATTAATCTGTACGACGCCCTTCTGGACTACCCAGCCATTCACCATGTCCTGGCCCGCCACGAGCAGGGCGCCTGTCACATGGCCGATGGTTACTCCAGGGCCTCCGGCCGCACCGGAGTGGTGATCGCGACCTCGGGTCCCGGTGCCATGAACCTGGTGACCGGATTGGCCAATGCCATGCTTGATTCCATTCCCATGGTGGCCATCACCGGCCAGGTCCGCTCCAACCTGCTGGGCACTGACGCCTTCCAGGAGATCGATGTCACGGGCGTGACCCTTCCCATCACCAAACACAACTACCTGGTGCAGCGGCCCGAGGACATCGCGCCCGCCATCCGCGAGGCATTCGCGGTGGCCCGCACCGGCCGTCCCGGCCCGGTCCTGGTGGATATCACCACCGATGCCCAGAAGGCCAGGACCCGCTTCAACTGGGAGGCCGGTGTGCCCCAGCGGCATCTCCGCCACATCCCCAAGGAGCCCGCTGAGGCTTCCCTGGAGCAGGCCTGTAAGCTCATCACCCACGCCAAGCGCCCGGTCATCCTGGCGGGGCACGGGGTCCGCCTCTCCGGGGCCGAGACAGAACTCATCGCTCTGGCGGAGAAGCTCAACATTCCAGTCATCACGACCCTCCTGGGCATCAGCGACCTTCCTGCCAGCCACCCCCTGAACATGGGCATGCTGGGCATGCACGGCGAGTCCTGGACCAACAAGGCGGTGCAGGAGTCTGACCTCATCATCGCCATGGGCATGCGCTTCGATGATCGCGTGACCGGCGACCTAAAGACCTTTGCGCCCCACGCCAAGAAGATCCATGTCGACGTGGACCAGAGCGAGATCGACAAGAACGTCAAGGTGGATGTGCCCATCGTGGCCGATCTCCGGGCCGTGCTCACCGCGCTGCTACCCCGTCTGGAGACCATGGAGCATGCCGATTGGCTCAGCCAGATCCGCAGCACCAAGGGTGAGGCCCAGGCGGAAGCCATTCTGTCCCACGAGGGGCTGATCCAGGCCCCCCAGGTGATCCACGAAATCTGGAAGGCCACCGAGGGCAAGGCCCTCATGGTGACGGATGTGGGTCAGCACCAGATGTGGGAGGCCCAGTACTACAAGCACGAGGTGGGACTCATCACCTCAGGCGGTCTGGGCACCATGGGCTTCGGCCTTCCGGCCGCCATCGGCGCCAAGATGGGCCGTCCAGACCGGGAAGTCTGGATCGTCGCCGGTGACGGCGGCTTCCAGATGAACATCCAGGAGCTGATGACCATCATCCAGGAAGGGCTCAAGGTCAACATCGCCGTGGTGAACAACGGCTACCTGGGCATGGTCCGCCAGTGGCAGGAGCTCTTCTACGACAAACGCTACGCCTCTACCCCGATCCTGAGCCCCGATTTCGTCAAGGTCGCGGCCGCCTACGGCATCGCTGGCGAGACCGTTTCCAGATACGAGGACCTCGCCCCCGCCATCCAGCGGGCCCGCGCCGCCTCTGGCTCCTACCTGGTGGAATTCCGGGTGGAGCCCGAACTCAGCGTCTTCCCCATGGTGCCCGCCGGAGCCAGTCTCCATGACATGCTCCGCCGCCCTGCACGCGCCAAGTCTGCGGCCAAGAAGAAGGGTGCCCAGCGATGAAAACCCCTGGAGGAAACATGTCCCATGTCTTCGTCGTCTACACGGATGATGAACCCGGTGTCCTGAACCGGGTGACATCCCTCTTCCGCCGCCGGGGCTTCAACATCCACTCCCTGACGGTGGGGCCCACGGAGCATTCCGGGGTTTCCCGCATGACCATCGTCGTGGAGACGGATGAGCTGGGGGCCAAGCTGGCCCACGCCCACCTGGAAAAGCTCTTCAACGTCCAGCGGGTGGAGCAGCTGTCCCGTTTCCCCTCCATCGTGCGGGACCTGGTGCTCCTCCGGGTCAAGGCCGATCCCGACATCCGCCCCCAGATCATGCAGCTCGCCACCGCCTTCCGCGCCGCGGTGGTCGATATCGCCGCCGACAGCCTGATCCTGGAATGCACCGGCAGCGCTGGGAAAATTGATGCCCTTTTGGATGTCATGCGACCCTATGGCATTCTGGAGATCGGCCGTACTGGAGCGGTCGCCATGGCCCGGGGAGCCGGTTTCTATGGCGTCCAGTCCAGCTACACGGCTTCCGAGTCTATCACTCCGCAACGCTGAGTTTCACACCCATGAACCCGGGCCGCTCTGTGGCCCTCTACTGGAGTCCCTCCATGGCAACCATGTACTACGACAAGGATGCAGACCTTGCCCTGATCCAGGGCAAGAAGGTCGCGATCATCGGCTATGGCTCCCAGGGTCACGCCCACGCCCTCAACCTCAAGGACAGCGGTGTGGAGGTCTGTGTGGGCCTCTACGAAGGTTCCAAGTCCAAGGCCAAGGCCGAGCACGCCGGCCTGACGGTCAAGACCGTTGCTGATGCCGCCGCCTGGGCCGATGTCATCATGATCCTGCTGCCTGACCAGACCCAGTCCAAGGTCTACAACGCTGAGATCGCCCAGCACCTGAAGCCCGGCAAGACCCTGATGTTCGCCCACGGCTTCAGCATCCGCTACGGCTTCATCAAGGTTCCCGAGGGCGTCGATGTCAGCATGATCGCCCCCAAGAGCCCCGGCCACCGCGTCCGCGAACTCTACCAGGAGGGCGGCGGCGTCCCCGGCCTGATCGCCGTGGAGCAGGATGCCTCCGGCCAGGCCTTTGCCCAGGCCCTCAGCTACGGCAAGGCCATGGGCCTGACCCGCGCTGGCATGCTCCAGACCACCTTCAAGGAAGAGACCGAGACCGATCTCTTCGGTGAGAAGGCCGTGCTCTGCGGCGGCTGCTCCGAGCTGATCAAGGCCGGGTTCGAGACCCTGGTTGAGGCGGGTTACCAGCCTGAGATCGCCTACTTCGAGTGCCTCCATGAGATGAAGCTGATCGTGGACCTGATGTACCAGGGCGGCTTCTCCTACATGCGCTACTCCGTCTCCGACACCGCCGAGTACGGCGACTACACCGGCGGCAAGCGCCTCATCACCGATGAGACCCGGAAGGAGATGAAGGAGATCCTCGCCGAAATCCAGGACGGCCGCTACGCCAACGCCTGGATGAAGGAGAACGAGACTGGCCGCGAGTGGTTTGAAGCCACCCGCGCCAAGGAGCAGGACCAGCTCATCGAGAAGGTCGGTAGCGAGCTCCGCAAGCTGATGCCCTTCCTCAAGCCCGTGAACATCAAGCAGTAATCCTGTTTTTCCCTGACGGGAACGACGCAGCGCCAGTGGTGGGTGGAGACGCCCCCACTGGCGTTTTTTTGAGAGGTTGAACCATGCCGCTTGTCACCCGCGATCTCCTGGCACAGCTCTCGGAGGAGGCCCGGCAGCTGCCCCGCCTTCGCAAGAACTACAACCTCCACTCATCGAACGATTCGACCTGCCATCGGCTGCTGAACGCGGTGGAGCCCGGAACCTACATCCGACCCCATCGTCACCTGGATCCGGAAAAGGGCGAGGCCATGGTTCTCATGAGCGGAAGCATGGGGGTCCTCTTCTTCTCGGAAAACGGCCTGGTTCAGGAGCGGCTGCTGCTCTCCAGTGAGAGTGGAAACCTTGCGGTGGATATCCCCGCCGGGACCTATCATTCCGTCATCAGCCTCCAGTCTGGAACGGTTTTCTTCGAGGCCAAGGCCGGGCCGTACCTGGCCCTGACCGAGCAGGAGCTTGCGGGATGGGCGCCTGCAGAACAGGATGCCGGGTGCCTGGATTATCTCCAGAGCTTGCGCGAGCATTTCCTTTGAGAGGATTAGGGCCTGGCACTACGCCTGGGAGGCGCAGGTGGGGCGGGAGCAAAGAAAATTTGATTAATGAATGGATTTTAATTATCGGATTTCCTCAAGCTGCTTATTTACAGTGGGATGGCCGAGTGCCCGTTTGGCTCTGGGCGAATTGAGTGGGAAAATTCTATCGGGAATTTCCGTTGGACGGGGTGGGAGAAGCCCCGGAAACTGAGAACTACCCGCTGCATCAATGCGTATTGAGTGCCTGAACCTGATAAGGAACAGGCTCCTGCCCGTTATTTGATCTGCATGCCGAGGGGCGATCCTCGGTGCCGATGGCTTTTTAAAAATAGGTATCGAGAAATAAATCACGAAAATCGCCCTCCATCAACCGATGGGTGGGTTATCTGGTTGTTTTAATTGATCGTTATTTTCGGTTAGGAGGAGTCATGGGAAACCTGCTGAAAGGGTTGGCAGCCGTTCTGGTCTCGGCGATGGTTGGCACCCTGTGCTATGCCTCGGGCGAACCTGCGGCTGCGGATTATGATGTCGTGGTGGTCGGTGGTGGCGGATCCGGTGCCTGTGCCGCCCTTGCTGCCGCCCAGTCTGGAGTCAAGGTCCTGGTGGTGGAGAAGGAACGCACCATGCATGGGTCCTCCGCCCTCACGAAGGGCATGATGGGCATCAACACCACCTTCCAGCAGAAGGAACGGATGCACATCACGCCCATGGAGGTCTTCCACCAGATGGAGAACTACAGCCATCTGCTGATGAATGCCCGCCTGGCTCTGGCTACGGTCAACAACTCTGCCGACACGATCGCCTGGATGCAGTCCAACGGGGTCAAATTCTGGCTGCCCATGGAGCCTCAGCAGTTCGCCCACATGAAGGATGGCGAAGTGCCCACCATCATCTACCACATGTGGGATGGTTTCCAGGGCATGGCGGCCCTGCAGTCGGCCTTTGAGAAGGCCGGAGGCAAGGTGATGTTCCGGACCGAAGGCTTCAAGGTCCGCAAGGGCGCTGATGGTGCGGTTTGTGGGGTGGACGTCCGCACCCAGGATGGCCAGGTCAAGACCATCAGGACCAAGGCTGTCATCGTTGCTACCGGCGGCTACATGGGCAACGAAGAGATGACCAAGGCCGCCGGGATCGTCGGACACCCCATGGGCTGGATGTTCAATGACGGTGTGGGTATGAAGATGGCCTGGGAGGCCGGGGCGGCCAAGTACAAGGAGAACGTCACCGAGTACCACGGCACCGGCATTGTCACCAAAGACAACAAGGAATCCCTGCTGATGACCAAGTTGGAGCCCTTCATCCACATCCCCCTGCTCTGGGTGGATCGGACCGGCCAGCGCTACTACAACGAGGATCACGTCTACGACAATGCCCTCGTGTCCCACGCCCTGGTGTCCATCGGCGGACAGGGCTTCGTGGTCTTCGACCAGGCCACCGTCGACACGTTCAAGGTCGCCAAGACCGGCATGCGGGACTCCTTCGCCCACATCCGCGGAATCCCCGGTGCCATCTCCGGGCCCCTGCCCAGGATCGAGGAGGCCCTGGAGGCTGGCGTGAAGGAGGGCACTGTCCACAAGGGCAACACCTTGGAAGAACTGGCCGCTAATGCGGGTTTCCAGAAAACCCCCTTTATGGCCCAGATCCAGAGCTACAACGGCTATGTGAAGGACGGCAAGGATGGGCAGTTCGGCAAGGCCAAGGAGCATTTGCTCTACCCTGTCGCCAAGGGGCCCTTCTACGCTTTGGAAGTGGTGACCTACAACCTGACGACCATCGGCGGCATCAAGGTCAATGAAAAACTCGAGGCCGTGGACCAGGACTCCTATCCGGTCAAGGGTCTGTATGCCGTGGGCAATGTGGCGGGAGGTCTCTACTCCGACAGCTATATGACCGTCGAGGGGCTGACGATGGGCTTCGCCGCCATCTCCGGGCGCCTGGCCGGGCTCAACAGCGCCACCTACGTCAAATCCCTCAAGTAGCCAACCGGATCAAGAGAGAGGAACCTTCATGTTCAACAAGGCAAAACGCTCTTTTTATCTGCTCCTGCTGCCCTTCCTCATCGCGGCGACCTTCATGTCGGCCTCGAGCAAGGACAGCGCGATGCTGGCGGACAGGCACAAGGTCAACGGCGTCAACTGCGAAGACTGCCACCTGACGAAGAAGCCCACCACCGCGGCCAAGATCGACAAGTGCCTGGAGTGCCACGAAGGGTACGAAGGCATGGCCAAGCGCACCGCCAAGAAGGAAAAGGGGCCCCACGTCTACCTCGCCAACATCAACCCCCACGACTCTCACATCGGCAAGATCGAGTGTTCCGAATGCCACTCGGCCCATTCAGAGCCCCACAAGAGTTTCTGCGACCGGTGCCACACCTTCGACTTCGATTCGAAAAAGAAGAAGCGTTAGTCTGCACTTTGCGGAGTTTCTCTTTCCAGCCGTCCAGCTCCTGGGGAGACTGGACGGCTGCTTTCATTCCTTGATATGACCGATAATGGGCTGGGGAGGGCTCTGGTGGACCGCAGGCAGATTCGAAGCTTCCTGGCCGTGGGGGAACACCTCCAACTGACCAGGGCCGCCCATGCCATCGGCCTGAGCCAGCCTGGCGTCAGTTACCAGCTGGCCTCCATTGAGGCACTCATGGGGGCACCGCTGATAAATCGGACCGGGAAGCAGCTTGCTCTCACCCTTGCAGGAGACTTCCTCTATCGGGAACTCCGGCGCCTGTGTCTGGACTACGCCCTGGCACTGGCGGATTGCCGGGCGGCTTCCGGGGCAGAACCGCCGGGACATAGGCTGGAAGAGGATGCTCTGCCCGATTTCCGTCGATTGCGATGCTTTCTGGCCACGGCGAGGCGCTTGAACTTCACCAAGGCCGCCCAGGACATGTGCCTGACCCAGTCGGCCCTCAGCTACCAGATCACCCAACTGGAGGTGGCGGTGGGGCAGGCCCTCTTCCTGCGAAGCTCCAGGGTGGTGGAGATGACGGGCCTTGGGCTTCGCCTGTTCCGGTACGTGGAAACCTTTATGCAGGATTACGAAGCCTTGGTGCGGCGTTGCCAGGGCCTGAGAGACCAGGTTGAAGGCAGCCTGGTTCTGGGGTACGTGGGTGGGGTCGAGATGCAGTTCCTGCCGCGCCTTCTCCATGATTTCTCCAAAGGCCACCCTGCCGTGCAAGTGACGACGCGGTACCTCACCCTGGCCCACCTGTTCGATGCCATTCTGCTGGGTGAGATCGATTGCGGATTCACGCTCCTTTTCGACCACCGCCACCCCGATGGTTTGGCTGTGTACTCCCTCGCCCGGGAGCAGATGGTGGCCGTCGTCCACCGAGAGCATCCCTTTGCCAGACGCCAGAGCCTTCGTCTTGAGGAGCTCCGGGGGCATCCCCTGGTGAGCCTTTGCGAGGATATGGGCCGACCCGGAGTGGTTTGGCATCGGGAGGTCTGCGCACGGGTCGGTATCGATTTTGATCGTGCCGAATTCCTCCCGGACTTCCAATCCCTGTGGTTGGCATTGGAAATGGGGCGGGGTATCGGCATCCAGCCCCGGGCGACCTGTGAGCAGCACGGCGGGGGGCATCTCCGTTACATCCCCCTTGAGGATCCGGACCTGAGCTTCGAGTACGCCTTGGCTTGGCCCACCAAGGGGGCCAACCCGTGCGTTGATGTCCTTCTGGGGATGCTCCCGCTTCCGGGGGCCGCCTTCCTGCCCGTTTCCGGGGCCCCGCTGGCTAAGTCAGGATCAGAGCGTAGATCGGCAGGGTGAGCAGGGAGAGCAGGGTGGAGGTGAAGACCAGCTTGGAGGCGAACAGGGGATCCTGATCGTATTTCTGGGCAAGCATGGCTGTGGTGCTGCCGGCGGGCATGGCGGCCAGGATGACGATGACGCCGGTGACCAGTGGGTCGATGCGCAGGAGCCGCAGAACGCCCAGGATTGCTGCAGGCAGGATGACCAGGCGAAGAGACGCGTAATAGAGGCTGGCCTTCTGGAAGACCGAACGCAGGTCCACATCGCAGAGGATGGAGCCGATGAGGATCATGGAGAGCGCCGTCGTGCACTGGCTCAGACTGGTGAGGGTGTTCTCCAGGGCGGCCGGGAGGTGGATCCTGAAGCCCATGGTGAGGAAGCCGGCATAGACCGCCAGAATGCAGGGATGGGTGACGAGGGTCTTGAGGACCGCCCTCCGGGTGGTGCGCGTATAAAGCGAAAGGCCTGAGGACCACATGAAGATGCGGATGGGCAGGAGGGCCACCGAGGCATAGAGAAGGCCCTTGGCGCCGAAGATGGCCGAGGAAAGGGGCAAACCCATGAAGCCCGCGTTGGAGCAGATGGTGCCGTACTTCAGGCTGATCTGCTGCCGGGGTTCGAAGCCGCGGTAGAGGAATAGGTTCAGCAGGGAATAGCCCCCCTGCACGAGAAAGCCGATGACCAGCACCTCGGCGGTGAGTCTCAGGACCTGGGGAGTCATCTCAAGCTGGAAGGAGTGGAAGATGTTCGCGGGGAGCACCACGTAGATGACCAGGTTGGTCATCTGCCTGCGGGCGGCATCCTCCAGCATGCCTGCCTTGGACAGGAGGAACCCGATGAGGAGCAGGAGGAAGAGCTGGATCTGGAGGTTGAGGATGGGCATGGAGGATCCGCTGTTCGTCCTGGGTTCCCTGGGGATGGCGTCGAGGTGACAGGATCAGCATGGCAGAAGGGGCGGGCCTGCCGCCAATTCTACAGGCCCAGCCGTTCCTTGAGCCTCATGGTGCCCCCGCGGCTGGCTTCGACCTCCACGCCTCCCCCAAGACGGATGGCATAGCGGCTGCCGGGTGCGGGCCGGATCCCCAGTACGGCCTCCGGGCGCAGCAGGATGCGACGGTGGATCCGCAGCAGTCCTGCGGCGGGCAGGGCTTCCTCGACCTCGATCAGAGAGGACCAGAAGGTCTTCAGCCGAGCCCCCGCGAAGGCCCAGACCACTTCGTTCTCCACCTCGAAGTGGCTGGTCTTGCTCAGATCGACCATGACGAACCCCTCTCCGGCATGGACCCGGAATCTCAAGGGTGCGCTCCACTGAGGGGGCTGGGCGACCTGGGCTGCGGTATGGCGTCTGGCCTCCAGGCGCCGCAGGGCGGCCCGGAGCCGTGAGGCCCTGAATGGCTTCAAAAGGTAGTCCACCGCCTCACAATCAAAGGCCGTGACCGCGTGTTCGGGGTAGGCCGTGGTGATCACCACGGGCACGCGGCCCCGAAGCGATTTCATGACAGTCACGCCATCCAGGTTGGGCATCTGGATATCCAGGAACAGGGCGTCCACGTCGTGATGGTGATGCAGCCACCTCAGGGTCTCGCTCCCTTCCGAGAACTCGGCGGCCACGATGCATCCGGCTCCGTGGAGCATGCGCACCAAGCGCCTCCGGGTCAGCGATTCATCCTCCGCCACCACGACTCTCATGGGCATCCCGTTCATAGAACCCCCTTGGGGATCCACCGCAGGGTCGCCAGGGTCCAGTCCCCCTGGCGCAGGAAAGCCAGCGTCCCATCCATATCGGGCCAAAGCGCCAGCCGCGCTTCCAGGTTGCCCAGCCCGACCCCCTTCGGGGCGTCCCTATCGGGTGCCCGGCCCGTATTGGCCACTTGCAGCCTGTGGCCCTGGCCCTCCCGTGCGTAAGTGACGATCAGCTCTCCTCCTTCCAGGGTGGGGCTGATGCCGTGCTTGATGGCGTTCTCCACCAGGGGCTGGAGAACGAGAGGTGGGACCGTCACCTGGTCCTCGCCCTCCGCCCATACCCATCGGGTCTTCAGGCGCTCCCCCAGGCGCATCTGCTCCATGACCAGATAGGCCTCGACCAGACGCCGCTCCTCTCCCAGGGGAATCCGTGTCGCGCCTCCCTGCTTGGCAAGCATTCGGTAGAGGTCGGCGAGCAGGATCACCACCTCTTCAGCCGCCTCCTGGTCCTCTTGAATCAGTCCTGCAAGACTGTTGAGGGCATTGTAGAGCACGTGAGGCGCCAGCTGGCTCTGGAGGGCCCGGCATTGGGACTCGCGAAGAAGCTTTGCGGTGGCGCGCTGCTGGGCTTCCCGGTCTTCCATTTCCGCCAGGACCCAACCGAAGCCGATCGTGGCCACAAAAGCGAAGCCACCCAGGCCCAGCCTGCCCGCGCGCTGAGCGGCGTGGGGCTGGTCGTGGGCAATGGAGGGCCCCCAGAAATACAGATAAAGGACGATCAGCCCCATCCAGATTCCGCCGACGATCAGGGCCTGTAGCAGGCCCCTTGGGAACGTGGCCTTCGATGCATCGTCTCCTGTCCACTGCCAGGGGAGAGGGGCAATGCCCAGCAGCGCAAAGGGAGCGATGAGGGTCACCAGCACCAGGGGCAGGTTTATGTGAAAAGGTGCCGAAAGGGCGTGGATCACGCAAAGGAGAATGCCCACGATCAGGAGGGCCAGGGGCCTGGACCCTTTGAAAATACGCCCATAAAGCGAGGAAAACACGTCTGTGCAACGCATGGTTTTTAATCCGAAGGAAAGAAGATATTTAACTAGGGGATCAACCTTCATGAAAGCAGCAAATTGTCGATTGGCAACGCAGAAACTTGGTCAGCCTTTGAATTGTGTAAATGTATTAATGGTAGCTAATTGAGTGTCGCAAGAAGTGGTCATATGATGGGCGTTCAGCATTTGTAACGGTTTATTCAGCGGTGGATTTGTTGATTCAGCGGTTAGATTTTAATCGTCATCTCTTGAATTCGCCGAATGGCATGCCGTGAATTGACGCAGGGGGCACCCTGATTGATCCTCATGGCAAAGCCCTGACAACCCGGAAGGAATCCTTCCGCTGTTATTCCTGAGTTTCGGTGTGAGCTCCCCCCATGGGATGCTGCAAAATATTTTCAATTAATTTAATTTTGGCGATATATCGCCTCTGACGTTGATTCTGGAGGGAGACCGACCCGTCCCGGATGTTGCGTAGCTTTGTCAAAAAACATCACGTTAATGGTCTGTTTTATACGTTGATCCCCGATGAGGAAAAGGAGGGTGGGAAGGCACACGACACACGCCCATGCGTGAATCCCAACGGCAGGACCAAACCTTTTTAAACCTTGGAGGTAGCAAAGCAATGACATCATTCAACCCGAAGATCCTGGCCCAGGTGGGGCTCCTTTGTGGCGCAGCCATGCTTGCCGTAGGGTGCGGCGGCAGCAGCAGCACCCAGGCAAGCACCACGAATCCGAATGACGCAGCGCTGGCCTTCAGCACTGCTTCTGCACAGTCCACGACCTTGACCGTCACGGTCGACGGCAGCCCCATGACGGTGACGCGGTACAAGGTGTGTTATGCCGCAAAGCCCATCAAGGGTGCCTACACCCAGTCGAATCTGGGACCGCCTCTTCCGCTGGTGGACCTGAATGGCACCTACGACCCCTATAACGCCCAGTCGATGTACCTCTTTGTCCCTGCGGCTGCGGCCAATGATCAGAAGGCACCCATCTATCTGCGGGTCGACAACAGCGGCTGGCATTCGCAGCCCCTCGCGGCCCAGGGCTTCAACAATGGTGCGAATCCCGGCGGGACGCCCCTGGTGACCAACGGGACCAGCTATGTCAGCACCACTGACACCGACTCGATCGGCGCGGCCCTGAAGGCCGGGTACGTCGTCGTCCAGGCCGGCACGCGCAGCCGAGGTTTCGCGGCGGCCGATGCCACCGACACCTCCGCCACTCCCGCCGCAGACCCCACCAGCCCATGGGCCGGAAAGGCTCCTGCACCGGCCGTCGACACCAAGGCCGCCATCCGTTACCTGAGGCTCAACGATGCCGTGATGCCCGGATCCGCCGAACGGATCATCCTGAACGGAACCAGCGGCGGAGGCGGCCTGACCTCCGTCGTGTCCGCCAGCGGCAACAGCGCCGACTACTATCCCTTCCTCGCGGAGATCGGTGCGGCCGGTATCACCGGGACCGGCTCCTCGGCCGCCAGCACGCTCAGGGATGATGTCTTCGCCGCCGTGGCCTACTGCCCCATCAACAATTTCGGGAACGTCGATGCCGGGTACGAGTGGCAGTACAACGCGGTCCGCAGCGCCAGCAATACGGGTACGGTCGGTGGCATCGCCTACGGCGACACCGGCGATGGACAGGCGGCCGCATCCTCTGCCATTGCAGGCTACTTCGCCCCGTACCTCAACGGCCTGAAGCTGACGATCGATGACGAAGGGACCCTGCTCACGGCCACCAATATGCCCGGTGTCATTGTCGGACTGGTGAAAGAGGAACTGGAGCGGAAGATCGCGGCTGGCACAACCATGCCAGTCTTCGGTTCGGGCACCTTCACCGCCAATGGTGTGGCGCTCACGAACGATTGGCTCAGCGTCACGGGCTCGGGCTACAGCGCCTCGGTCACTGACCTGGACTACACCAAGTTCGTGGCCTTTACGGCCGCGTCCAGGACCCTGAAGAACGTGGTCGCCTTCGACTCCACCGGTGTGTCGACGGCCACCACCCCCATGGGACAGGGCGAATCCGATATGTTCGGCACGTCCAGCCAGGCCTACTGCAATTTCATCGAGTGGACCTGGAGCAACAATGACATCGCCAGCGACGGGATCGGCCAGGATGACACCTCTGAGACCTGGACCCAGTTCCTTGCTACCGCAGATGGTCTCAACATCGCCAAGCAGCTCAAGCTCATCAGCGCCGTCGACTATTTGACCACCACGGGCTCCACCGCTGCGCCTCACTGGTATATCCGCCACGGCATGGTGGACCGCGATACGGCCTACGCCATGCAGGTCCTGCTCTACTACGCCGCCAAGAACAACGTGAACGTCAAGGATGTCAGCTTCAAGCTGCCCTACATGATCGGCCACGCTGGCAACTACGATGTCCAGGAAGCTTCCGCCTGGATCGCCAAGACCGTCAACGACAACCCCCTCCCTTGATCGGAGGCTAGAGGAAAAGCGCCTGAATGAGCACCGAGGCAACCCTGAACGGCTTCAGGATTGCCTCGGTGTTTTGCCTATGCCGTTTCCCTCAGTCCCGGTGCCGGATGGGCGAGGACTGCTCCCGCTGCAGCCTTTCCCAGGCGGCATCCACCTGGGCCTGGGCGGCGGCCAGCATCTCCTCGTTGCCGGGCTTGAAGAGGTGCTTGAAGCGGCCCTGGGGCTTCATGAAGTCGATCAGAGGCTTCTTCTCCCGGGGCAGGGAAGTGATCCGGGTGACGCCGTTCTCGATCTCGAAAAGGGGCCAGTAGCAGGTCTCCACCGCCAGCCGGGAGAGCTGGATGGCATCGTCCATCTGGGTCCGCCAGCCGCGGTTGCAGGGGGCGATGATGTTGATGAACTTGGGCCCCTTGATATCCATGGCCTTGCGGACCTTGGTCATCAGATCCTGCCAGTGGCTGGGGGAGGCCTGGGCCACGTAAGGGATGCCGTGGGCCGCCATGATGCGAGCCAAGTCCTTGCGGGCCTGGAGCTTGCCCTGACTCTGGGCCCCCACGGGGCAGGTGGTGGTGTCAGCGCCGAAGGGGGTCGCGGAGGAACGCTGGATGCCCGTGTTCATGTAGGCGCCGTTGTCGTAGCAGATGTAGGTCATGTCGTGACCCCGCTCCATGGCGCCGGACAGGCTCTGGAGGCCGATGTCGGCGGTGCCGCCATCGCCGCCGAAGGCGATGAACTTGATGTCATCGCTGATCCGGCCCTGCTTCCGGAGGGAGCGGTACATGGTCTCGGCCCCCGCCAGCGTGGCCGCGGCGTTCTCGAAGGCCGTGTGGATCCAGGGGGTATTCCAGGAGGTGTTCTCGGCGATGCTGGTGGAGACCTCCAGGCAGCCGGTGGCATTGGCCACCACCACGGGGTGCTGGGCCGCCATCATGACCATCTTGACGACGATGGGAGCGCCGCAGCCCGCGCACATCCGGTGGCCGGGAGCGAAACGCTCCTCGAGTTTGGAGAGTTCCTTCAGATTCAGTGGCGTTGCCATGCTCAACCCCTCACCCCGATGTATTCCTTGGCCGCCTTCACGGGGGCACCCTTGGCAATCTGGATCAGCTCGTCCAGGACGTGCTCGCCCTGTTCCGGCATGTAGTCCCGGCCGCCGAGCCCGAAGATCTTGTTGATCATGACGGGGCGCTGGGCGCAGGTGGAAAGGGCGCCCGCGATGTCCAGGTAGAGGGGGCCGAAGGAACCGCCGAAGCTGTCCGACCGGTCCAGCACCGCCAGGGCCTTGAGGTGCTTCAGGGCCTGGGCCACCTCGTCATAGGGGAAGGGCCGGTAGAGCCTCGGTTTGAGGAGGCCTGCCTTGATGCCCCGGTCGCGGTAGCGGTCGATGATGTCCTTGGTGGTCCCGGCGGCCGAGTTGAGGACCACGATGCCGATCTCGGCATCCTCCAGGCGGTAGCTCTCGAAGAGGTCGTAGGCGCGCCCGGAGACCGCCTTGAACTCGGCGGCCACTTCCCGCAGGACCCCGGGGACCTTGCCCATGGTGGCTTCGTGGGCCTTGCGGTACTCCATGTATGTGTCGGACAGCGCGAGCTGCCCGTAGCTGGCGGGGCGCTGGATATCCAGGAGGGGATTGGAGGCCCGGTAGCTTCCGACGAAGGTGGCGGCGGCATCGGCCTCCAGCCACTGGATGTTGGCGATGGAATGGCTGGTGATGAAGCCGTCCTGGCAGACCATGACGGGCATGCGGATCTCCGGATGCTCGGCGATCCGGAAGGCCATGAGCATGTTGTCGAAGGCCTCCTGCCCGTTCTCCGAGTAGAGCTGGATCCAGCCGCAGTCCCGGGTGCCCATGCTGTCGGAGTGGTCACAGCCGATGTTCACCGGGGCCGAGATGGCCCGGTTGCAGACCGCCATGACGATGGGCAGGCGCTGGCCCGAGGCGATGGGGAGCATTTCCCACATGAGGGCCAGGCCCTGGGAGGAGGTGGCGGTGGCGACCCGGCCTCCGGCGGCGGCGGCGCCGATGCAGGCGCTCATGGCGCTGTGCTCGCTCTCGGCCAGGAGGACTTCCGTCTGGACCTCACCATCGGCGGCAAAGGCCGTGAAACGCTGCATGATCTCGGTGGCGGGGGTGATCGGATAGGCCGAACAGACATCGACCTTCGCCAGGCGCATGGCGTGGGCGATGGCTTCGTTGCCGGTGGCTGCAACCATCTTCGTCATGGCTACACCCCTTCCTTCTTGGACGAGGGGGGACCGCCCGCTCGCTCGGCTCGCTCTTCGTCCCCCCTCGCGCTCCCCCTCGGGGTGTCCGGTTCAGGCCCGGACACCCCTTCCGTCATCACGATGGCCTTCTGGCCCTTCTTGCCCGGGCACTCCAGGGCGCAGATGCCGCAGCCCTTGCAGAAGTCGTAATCGAACTCGCCGCGCTTGCCCTCAGAGGTCTTCACGGACATGTCGGGACAGTAGAGCCAGCAGAGCATGCACTGGCAGCAGTTCTCTTCGATCCAGGTCGGGCGGTAGGAGCGCCAGGAGCCGGTCTTGAAGCTGCGGGAGCTGCCGGGTTCGGTGATGACCGCTCCGGGATTGAGTTCCTGCCAGGTCTTCATAGGCTCACCCCCTCTTCATAGCCCCGCCGGGTCGCCTCCAGGTTTCCCTGGGTGACCTTCTCGCTGAACTTCTTGCCGAAATTGGTCTGGATGTCTTCGAGGACGGCCTGGAGGCTCAGCATGCCGGACACCCGGGTGACGGTCCCGATGAGGGGGGCGTTGGGCATGGGGCGTCCCAGGGTGGCCAGGGAGATGTGGGTGGCGTCCACGGCGATCACGCGCTGGCTGGGCTTGGCCTTGATCTTGGCCCGGAGGTCCCCGCACTTGGCCGGGTTGCAGTTGACGATGAAGGCGGCCTCGTCGGGAGCGCCTTCGGTGACGTCGATGCAGTCCAGGAGCGTGGCATCCACTACCACGACGATATCCGGCCGCAGCACCGGGTAGTGCCCCCGCAGGGGCTTGGTGTTGACCCGGTTGTAGGCCTTGATGGGGGCGCCGGCCCGCTCGGGACCGTATTCCGGGAAGGCCTGCACATAGTGGCCGTCACTGAGGCAGGCTTCGGCGAAGACTTTGCACGCCGTCACCGTGCCCTGGCCTCCCCGCCCGTGCCATCGGATTGCAATCGCGTCGACCACCTTTCCTCCTAGAGCTGTACTTAACGTTACTGAAAACACGTTTATCGCTACATGCCTCGTATATTGATGTGGCGGCGTTCCGCCTAGAACGATACGGCTTTGGCCCTGGCCGCCTGCACTCTGAACTTCTCCAGCCAGTCTGACCCGCTATGGGCTTCCGCCAGGGCGATGCTCATGTGCTTGGCCTGGAAACCCTGATCCCGGTTGCGGCCCAGGCCCGTGAGGCAGGAGGGGCAGTTGGTGAGGATCTGCCGGGTTCCATGCTCGTGAACCGCTTCCTCCAGGGCCTCCCGTTTCCGGTGAAGCATGGCATCCGTGATATCAGGCCGGGAGATGGAGAGGGTTCCGGCCTCGGAGCAGCAGTGGGGCACGGTGTGGACCTTGCCGAAGCCGCCGATTTTGGCCAGAACCGCCTGGGCCTTCCCATCCAGGGAATCGTGGCAGGGGGGGTGGTAGAGGTAGTTCCCCTCGCCCTTGAGGCGCAGGCCCTGGTCCATGGCGAACTTGGAGACGTCCACTACGCGGCCGCCGAAGAGCTTGCCCACTTCCATCTGCTCCAGGCCTTCCTTGCAGGTGCCGCAGGTGACCACGCAGGCCTCGAAGGGCAGGTGGCAGAACATGTCGCGGATCTGGGAGAGGAGGATGGTGTCCCGCAGCACGATGCGGCTGTGCATGGCGGTCTTGGCATTGACGTGGGCGGGGAAGCCGCAGCAGAGGAAGGGGGGAGGCAGCACGACCCTGGCCCCGGACTCCAGGAGCAGGTGGATGGCCGCCAGGGAGACCTCGGAGTGGAGCCGCTCGGAGCCGCAGCCTGGGAAGTAGACCACGTTGGTGCGGGCGGGCTGCTCGGGCTCGAAGACCAGGACCTGATCCGGCTCGCAGTTGGGGAGCACGTTCCTCAATGTCTGCCGGGGCACTGGGCTCTGGGGGGAGCGGAGCATCTGGAGCGGGTAGAAGTCCGGGGCCTCGGGGCGGCGGGAGATGAAGGGCTTGGCCACCCGGTACCCGATGCGCTGGGCCAGGCTGCCCATGCGGATAAAGGTGGCCCGGAAGAGGCGGTTGAAGGAGCGGGAGCGGGTATCGAGATACTTCAGGGTGAGCTTCGTGGCCAGGGGCGTGTGCTTGTAGCCCCAGCTGGCCAGGATCTCGCGCTCCAGCACCGAGACCTCGCCGGTGTCGATATCCACGGGGCAGGGCTTGAGGCACTTGTGGCAGATGGTGCAGTGGTCTGCGATCTCCTCCAGCCACTGGAGCAGCTCGAAGCGGGTGGAGCGCTCCCGCTGGGCCTCGAAGAGCAGGGCCTCGATGAGGGAGCCGATGGCCAGGTTCTTGTTGCGGGGGTGGAAGAACATGCCCCGGGCCGGATGGAAGACGCAGCAGTCCGGCTTGCATTTGCCGCAGCGGACGCAGTGGGCGATCTTCTTGGCCAGCTCTTCCAGCTGGCCGTGCTGGAGGATGCGGGCCTCCAGCTCCATCAGGTTGAAGGAGGGCGTGAAGATGTGGTCCAGGACCGAAAGGTCCTCCAGCTTGCCCGGGTTCATGATCCCCTCGGGGTCCACGGACTTCCGGTAGGCGCTCAGCTCGGCCATGCGCTGGGGCTCGAAATACTTGAGCTTGGTGACGCCGATGCCGTGTTCGCCGGAAACCACACCCCCCAGGGCCACGACCTTCTCCATGACCCGGTCCACCACGTGGTCGGCGCGGATCAGCATGGGGCGGTCATTGGAGAGCACGGGGATGTTCACGTGGACGTTGCCGTCCCCGGCGTGCATGTGGGTGGCCAGGATGACCCGGCGGGCCCGGACCTCGGTGTGGATGGTGTCCAGGGCTTCGAGGACGGCCGGATAGCCCCGCATGAGCTCCGTCAGTTCGTGGCGGAGCTTGGTCAGGATGCTCTGCTCCTGGAGCAGGGTCTCACCGGCGTGTTCGACGGCCATCCGGGCGGCACTGCAGAGGGCCTGGCCCGAGGGGGCCTTGAGCGCCAGGGCTTCGCCGTCCTCCCGATCCGCCAGGGTGCCCAGGAAGTCCGTGACCCGCTCGATGAAGCGCGTCTGGGTGTAGCGCTCTTCTTCAAAGTTGACCCGCTCGATGAAGTGGGCGAAGTCCGCCAGGGCCGCCAGGGGGATGACGATGTCCTCGTTGAGCTTGAAGGCGTTGGTGCGCCGGGCGATGGCTCCCAGCTTCTTGCGGTCCAGCCAGAACTTCTTGGCTTCCGCCGCGTCCCGGGCCTCGAAGGCGATGGTGTTGGGGTACTTGTCCAGGACGGTGTGGATGCGCTGGGCGCCCCGGGCGGCCTCTTCCTGGGTATGGCCCGCCACATCGATGAGCAGCACGGCCTTGGGGGTTTCGGCCCGGGCGGCCTTCACCTTGTAGTCGATGGCCCGGACGTATTCGTCGTCCCAATGTTCCAGAGCCATTAATGTTTCATGGCCGTCGTCCGGGAAGGGGAAGGCCTTGGAGATCTCGACGATGACCCGGCTGGCCTCGTCCATGTTGGGGCCGAAGAACTCGATGCAGAGGGTGCGCTGGGCTTCGTATTCGGCGTAGAGAAGGAATTCGGCGGAGGTGATGACGCCATCCGTGCCCTCCTTCTGGAGGCCCGGAACGCCGCCCAGGGCCTTGTTGGTGATGTCCTTCCAGAGGCCTTCCTTGCGGATCTCGGTGCCCTTGAGGGGGATGTTCTTGACCAGGTTTCCAGCCTCGTCCCGGATCTCGAAGGTCACGGTGTCCTGGGGCAGGATCTTGCGGAGCTGATGGTCCGTGCGGCGGATGATCCACTGCTTGCCCGAGGGCATGGCCATGCGCCATTCCAGCAGGTTGTCGATGCAGGTTCCCCAGCGCACCGCCAGCTTGCCTCCGGCGTTCTCGGCGATGTTGCCCCCGATGGTGGAGGCCCAGGCGCTGGTGGGATCCGTGGCGAAGACAAGGCCCTTCTCCTCCACCACCTCCATGGCCCGCTCGGTGATGACACCGGCCTGGAGGCGCACCGTGGGCGCCGAGGCTGTGCTGCCGTCCGCCAGGGTGAAACTCCGTTCCACGACGGGTTCGATATGGTTGAGCTTTTCCGTGTTCACCACGACGCAGTTGGGCCGGAGGGGGATCGCCCCGCCGGTGAGACCCGTGCCGCCACCCCGGGGGATGGCCTTCAGGCCCAGGTGTCCGATGGCCGCCAGGAGGGGGGCCACCTGGGCTTCCTCATCGGGCATGACCACGGCCACGGGCAGGTGGAGACGCCAGTCCGTGGCGTCGGTGGCATGGGAGACCAGGGCCAGGGGGTCCACCAGAACATTCTTCGGGCCGATGAGCCCACCCAGTTCGGCCTTCATGCGCTTGCGGAGGGCAGGGGTGTCCTCCACCTCGTCCCGGAACTCCTCCAGGAGGCCTCGGCAGGCCGCCAGGACTTCCATGACCCGGGGATCGCCCTGGCCGTTGGTCTCGATGGCGTTCAAGTCCTGGTCAGCCTTGCTGAAGAGGCGCTCCTGGCGGCTCTTGGAATCCAGCAGTTCCTGGAAGAGGAAGGGATTCCGGCGGTGGATCAGGATCTCACCGAAGATGCGGGCCAGCAGTCGGGCGGATCGGCCCGTGACCCTGCGGCTCCGGAGGGACTCCAGGGTCTCGACGATGTCGGGGCCCAGGAGCAGGGAGATGGCCTGGTGATCCTCGGCTGAGGTGTAATTGAACGGGATTTCTCGGGTCATGGAGGCTCTGGGAAAAGGCTTAGAGGGCGCGGACTCGGGCGGCGATCTGGGAGCCCATGTCGGCAGTCTTCTGGACAGGGTGCTTGCTTGCGCCCTGAGCCAGGTCGCCAGTGAGGTAGCCTTCGGCCAGGGTCTCGGCGACGGCCCGCTCGATGGCCTGGGCTGCGGCCTCCTGCTTGAGGCTGTAGCGCAGCATGAGGGCGGCGCTGAGGATCTGGGCCACGGGGTTGGCGATGCCCTTGCCCGCGATGTCTGGAGCCGAGCCGCCAGCGGGCTCGAAGAGGCCGAAGCCGCCCTCGTTGAGGCTGGCGGAGGGGAGCATGCCCATGGAGCCCGTGATCATGGCGCACTCGTCGGAGAGGATGTCGCCGAAGAGGTTGGAGCAGAGGAGCACGTCGAACTGGGCGGGATCCTTCACCAGCTGCATGGTGGCGTTGTCGATGTAGATGTGGCTGAGCTGAACGTCCGGATAGTCCTTGGCCACCTCGGTCACCACCTGGCGCCAGAGGATGGAGCTCTGGAGGACATTGGCCTTGTCCACGGAGGTCACTTTCTTGCTGCGGAGCCGGGCGGATTCGAAGGCGATGCGGGCGATGCGCTCGATCTCGAAGCGGTGGTAGACCTCGGTGTCGTAGGCCTTCTCGTTGGCGCCTTCGCCCTCGCGGCCCTTGGGCTGGCCGAAGTAGATGCCGCCGGTGAGCTCCCGCACGCAGACGATATCAAAGCCCTTCTGGGAGATGTCGGCCCGCAGGGGGGAGAGGTGGTTCAGGCCCTGGTGGATCTGGGCGGGACGCAGGTTGCAGAAGAGCTTGAAGTGACCGCGCAGGGGCAGCAGGGCACCTCGCTCGGGCTGCTGGTTGGGGGGCAGGTTCTCCCACTTGGGGCCACCCACGGAGCCGAAGAGCACAGCGTCGGAGGCCTCGCAGGCCTTGAGGGTGCTGTCGGGCAGGGGGCAACCGTGGTTGTCGATGGCGATGCCACCCACGTCATGCCAGGAATAGTTGAGCTTGAGGTCAAAGGCCGACTGAACCTTTTCCAGGACCTTGATGGCCTCGTTCATCACTTCGGGGCCGATGCCATCGCCGGGCAGAACTGCGATCTGATAGGTGCTGGTCATGATCAGATGGTCTCCATACGGGTTTGCTGAAAACGCTCTTTGTACTCGGCGACCTGCTGGGCGCGCTGGATGTGGTTGACGGTGTGGAGCAGGGCCTGGGCCGAAGCCTCCACAATGTCGGTGCCGAGGCCCATGCCATGGAACTTGCGTCCCTGGTGCTCGGCCACGATATCCACCTGGCCCAGGGCGTCGGTGCCCTCGGTCTTGCTCTTGAGCTCGTAGTTGGCGATGCGGAGGTCATAGCCGGTGATGCGGGTGATGCACTGGTAGACCGCGTCCACCGGACCGTTGCCCGTGGCGGCTTCCGCCACTTCCCTGTCCCCGACCTGCATCTTGAGGGTGGCGGTGGCCAGTACGCTGGCACCGGACTGCACGCTCAGGTAGTTGATCCGGTAATACTCGGGCTCCTCATGGAGCTGGTTGAAGAAGAGCAGGGCTTCGAGATCGTAGTCGTAGACCTGGCCCTTGCGATCCGCCAGCTTGAGGAAGCTGTCGTAGAGCTGATCCAGGTTGTAGCTGCCTTCGGGATAGCCCATGGTCTCCATGCGGTGCTTGATGACGTGACGACCCGAGCGGGAGGTCATGTTCAGCACGTTCTGGGGCAGGCCGATGCTCTCGGGGGTGATGATCTCGTAGGTGTTCTTGGACTTCAGGACGCCATCCTGGTGGATGCCGGAGGAGTGGCTGAAGGCGTTGGCGCCCACGATGGCCTTGTTGGGCTGGATGGGCATGTTGCAGAGCTGGCTCACCAGCTGGCTGGTGCGGTGGATCTCCTGATGGTGGATCCCGGTGCTCAGGCCCAGCAGGTTCTGGCGGGTCCTGATGATCATCGCCACTTCTTCCAGAGAGCAGTTGCCCGCCCGCTCGCCCAGGCCGTTCATGGTGCATTCGATCTGACGGGCGCCGTGCTGGAGGGCCGTGATGGAATTGGCGACGGACATGCCCAGGTCATCATGGCAATGGACCGAGATCACGGCCTTGTGGATGTTGGGCACCCGCTCGAAGAGGGTCTTGATGATGTTGCCGAACTCGCTGGGGACGGTGTAGCCCACGGTGTCCGGGATGTTGACGGTGGTGGCCCCGGCCTTGATGACCCCTTCCACCATGCGGCAGAGGTGGTCGATGGGGGTGCGGCCCGCATCCTCGCAGGAGAACTCCACGTCATCGGTGTAGCGCCGGGCGTGCTTGACCGCCTGGAGGCCCATTTCGAGGACATCCTCGAAGCCCTTCCGGAGTTTGCTCTCGACATGAATAGTTGATGTCGAAATGAAGGTGTGGATGCGGAACTGGCTGGCGACCCTCAGGGCCTCGCCGGCGGCATCGATATCCCTCTCCACGGCCCGTGACAGGGCGCAGACGCGGCTGTTCTTGATGGTCCTGGCGATGGTCTGGACGGATTCGAAGTCACCGGGGGAGGAGATGGGGAAGCCCGCCTCCATGACATCCACCCCGAGGCGCTCAAGGGCCAGCGCGATCTGCAGCTTCTCCTTGACCGTCAGGCTGGCGGCCAGAGCCTGTTCGCCGTCCCGGAGTGTGGTGTCGAAAATGATGACCTTATCGGACATTCGGTACCCTCGTCATGATGCTTGCTAATGCCAAGGCCGACCCCTGGTGCGGGGTCGGCTCTTATCTCACCCTCGCATAACTCATGGCAGATGGGTAGTGCCGACGAGCCAGCGGTCACACTCGCGGGCGGCTGCCCGGCCTTCATTGATGGCCCAGACCACGAGACTCTGGCCCCGGCGCATGTCTCCGGCGGCAAAGACGCCGGGGATGTTCGTGGTGAACTTGCCGAACTCGGCCTTGGCGTTGCTGCGGGGATCCCGCTCGACGCCGAGCTGTTCCAGGAGCTGGTCCTCGGGTCCGAGGAAGCCCATGGCCAATAGGACCAGCTGGGCGGGGTAGACCTTCTCGGAACCGGGGATCTCCTTGGGGATCGTCCGGCCCTGGTCGTCCTTGACCCACTCCACCTTGACGGTGTGGACTTCCTTGAGGTGGCCCTGCTCATCACCCACGAAGCGCTTGGCGGTGATGGTGTAGACCCGGGGATCCTCGCCGTGGAGGGCCTGGAACTCCTCTTGACCGTAGTCCTGCTTGAAGACTACGGGCCATTCGGGCCAGGGGTTGCTGGCGGCGCGGGTCTCGGGGGGACGGTTCATGATCTCGAGCTGGACCACGCTGTTGCAGCCGTGGCGCAGAGAGGTGCCTACGCAATCGGTGCCGGTGTCGCCGCCGCCGATGACGATGACGTCCTTGCCCTGGGCGGAGATGGAGGAGCCCTCACCGTCGTTCAGGAGGTTGGCGGTGTTGGCCTGGAGGAACTCCATGGCGAAGTGGACGCCCTTGAGGTTCCGGCCTTCGATGGGGAGGTCCCGGGGCTTGGTGGCGCCCCCGGCCAGGATGACCGCATCGAATTCCTTGAGCAGCTGATCCGCAGGATAGTCCTTGCCGACTTCGGTGCTGGTCACGAACTTCACGCGTTCGGCGGCCAGGAGATCCACCCTGCGCTGAACCACCTGCTTGTCCAGCTTCATGTTGGGGATGCCATACATGAGCAGCCCGCCGATGCGGTCGGCCCGCTCGAAGACCGTCACGAGGTGGCCAGCCTTGTTGAGCTGGGAAGCGGCGGCCAGACCGGCGGGGCCGGAGCCCACCACGGCGACCTGCTTGCCGGTGCGGTGGACCGGAGGCTCGGGCTGGATCCAGCCCTCCTCGAAGGCCTTATCGATGATGGTGCACTCGATGTTCTTGATGGTGACCGGGGGATTGATGATCCCCAGGGTGCAGGAACCCTCGCAGGGAGCGGGGCAGACCCTTCCGGTGAACTCGGGGAAGTTGTTGGTCTTGGCCAGACGCTCGTAGGCCTGCTTCCACATCCCGCGATAGACCAGATCGTTCCACTCGGGGATCAGGTTGTTGACGGGGCAACCTGCGGCCATGCCCTTGAAGAGGCCGCCGGTGTGGCAGAAGGGGATGCCGCAGTCCATGCAGCGGGCGCCCTGACGGCGCAGGTCCTCTTCAGGCATGTGCAGGTGGAACTCGTTCCAGTCCTTCAGACGCTCCTTGGGGGTGCGATCGGCGGGGAGTTCTCGTTGAAATTCCATGAATCCAGTGGGCTTGCCCATAATCTACTCCTCTCTTCGCCAGGCCTAGTTGCCGCTCACGCGGGTCTTGTCGTTCTTGTTCAGCTCGAAGGCGGCCATGATGGCCTCCTCGCCGCTGAGGCCCTTGGCGGCGACCTCTTCGAAGGCTTCCAGCATGCGCTTGTAGTCCTTGGGCATGACCTTGACGAACTTGGGCAGGCTGCCCTTCCAGTCCGCCAGGATCCGCTGTGCCACGGCGCTGCCGGTGGCGGCGAAGTGCTTCTCGATCAGGGTCTTGAGCTCTTCCTCATCCTTGCCGGCCACGGGTTCGAGGCTCACCATCTCCTGGTTGCAGTGGATGGGGAAGCCGCCCTTTTCGTCGAAGACATAGGCGACGCCACCGGACATGCCCGCAGCGAAATTGCGGCCGGTGCGTCCCAGGACCACTACGCGTCCGCCCGTCATGTATTCGCAGCCGTGGTCACCCACGCCTTCGACAACGGCGGTCACGCCGCTGTTGCGGACGCAGAAACGCTCACCGGCCATGCCCCGGATGAAGGACTCGCCGTAGGTGGCGCCGTAGAAGGCCACGTTGCCGATGATGATGTTCTCCTCGGCCACGAAGGTGGTGGACTTGGGGGGGTAGACCACGATCTTGCCGCCCGAGAGGCCCTTGCCGAGGTAATCGTTGGAGTCACCCTCCAGGGTCAGGGTGATGCCCTTGGGGACGAAGGCGCCGAAGCTCTGACCTGCGGAGCCCTGGAAGGTGAGCTGGATGGTGTCCTCAGGGAGGCCAGCCGCACCGTAGTTCTTGGTGACTTCGCTGCCCAGCATGGTGCCGACGACGCGGTTGAGGCTGCGGATCGGCAGGGTGGCGCTGACCTTCTCGCCGCGCTCGAGGGCGGGCTTGGCCAGATCCAGCAGCACCTGGTAGTCCAGGGTCTGCTCCATGCCGTGGTCCTGCTGCTTGGTGCAGCGGACGGGCACATCCTCCTCGGTATCGGGGCGGTAGAGGATCTCGGAGTAGTCGAGGCCCTGGGCCTTCCAGTGGTTGACGGCCTCGCGCATCTCCAGCTTGTCCGAGCGTCCCACCATCTCGTCGATGGTGCGGAAGCCCAGCTGGGCCATGATCTCGCGCATTTCCTGAGCGATGAAGGTCAGGAAGTTGATGACGTATTCGGGCTTGCCCTTGAAGTTCTTGCGGAGCTCGGGGTTCTGGGTGGCCACGCCCACGGCGCAGGTGTCCAGGTGGCAGGCGCGCAGCAGCACGCAGCCCATGGTCACCAGCAGGGTGGTGGCGAAGCCGTATTCCTCGGCGCCCAGCAGGGTGGCGATGACCACGTCGCGGCCGGTCTTGAGCTGGCCATCGGTCTCCACCACGATCCGGTCCCGGAGCTTGTTGAGCACCAGGGTCTGGTGGGTCTCGGCCAGGCCCAGCTCCCAGGGGAGGCCCGTGTGCTTGATGCTGCTGACGGGGGAGGCGCCGGTGCCGCCGTCAAAGCCGCTGATGAGGACCACGTCCGCATGGGCCTTGGCCACGCCCGCGGCGATGGTGCCCACGCCGATCTCGGACACCAGCTTCACGTTGATGCGGGCCCGGCGGTTGGCGTTCTTCAGGTCGTAGATCAGCTCCGCCAGGTCCTCGATGGAGTAGATGTCGTGGTGGGGCGGGGGCGAGATGAGGCCCACGCCGGGGGTGGAGTGGCGCTCCTTGGCGACCCAGGGGTAGACCTTGCGGCCCGGAAGCTGACCGCCTTCGCCGGGCTTGGCGCCCTGGGCGAGCTTGATCTGGATCTCCTTGGCGCTCATGAGGTAGTCGCTGGTGACGCCGAAGCGGCCCGAAGCCACCTGCTTGATGGCGCTGCACTTGGAGTCCCCGTTGGCCATGGGCTTGAAGCGCTCGGGGTCCTCGCCACCTTCGCCGGAGTTGCTCTTGCCGCCCAGGCGGTTCATGGCGATGGCGATGGTCTCGTGGGCTTCCTTGCTGATGGAGCCGAAGCTCATGGCCCCGCCCTTGAAGCGCTTGACGATGGACTCCACGGGCTCGACTTCTTCCAGGGGAATGGGCTGGGAGGCGAACTTGAACTCGAAGAGGCCGCGGATGGTCTTCAGGCTCGTGTCCTGCTCATTGATGGCCTGGCTGTACTGCTTGAAGGTGCTGTAGTCGCCGTTCCAGCAGGCCTGCTGGAGGGTGTAGATGGTCTCGGGGTTCCAGAGGTGGTACTCACCCTCCTTGCGCCACTGATACTCGCCGCCGATGACCAGGGTCTGCTCGGCATTGGTGGGGTGGGTGGGGAAGCCAGCCTCATGGCGCATCTGGGCTTCCTGGGCGATGACGCCCAGGTCCACGCCGCCGATACGGGAGGGGGTGTAGGTGAAGTACTTGTCGATGACGCTCTGGTGGATGCCCACGGCCTCGAAGATCTGGGCGCCGCAGTAGCTTTGCACCGTGGAGATGCCCATCTTGGAGAGGGTCTTGACCACGCCCTTGATGGCGGCCTTGACGTAGTTCTTGTAGCCCTTCTCGCGGTCCACCGTCATGATCTGGCCCATCATGACCATGTTGTCGATGGACTCGTAGGCGAGGTAGGGGCAGACGGCGGTGGCGCCGTAGCCGATGAGGGCCGCGAAGTGGTGGACTTCCCGGGGCTCGCCGCTCTCGACGATGAGGCCGATGCGGGTGCGGGTGCCGTTCTTGACCAGGTGGTGGTGCAGACCCGCCACCGCCAGGAGGGCGGGGATGGGGGCGTTGGTGGCGTCCAGGTCACGGTCCGAGAGGACGATGAGGTTGATGCCCCGGGCGATGGCGGCATCGGCGGCGGCGAAGAGCTCCTCCATGCCCTGGGCCATGCCCTTGGCACCGGACCCGGCCTTGTAGAGGAAGGGCAGGGTGGTGGTGACGAAGCCCGGGATCTTGGTGGAGCGGATCTGGGCCAGTTCCTCGTTGGTGAGGATGGGGTAGTCCAGGCGCAGCTGGTGGCAGTTCTGGGGGCTGGGCTTCAGGAGGTCGCTGTCAGCGCCCACCATGACTTCCGTGGCGATGATCAACTCTTCACGGATGGCGTCGATGGGGGGATTGGTGACCTGGGCAAAGAGCTGCTTGAAGTAGTTGTAGAGCAGCTTGGGCTTGTTGGAGAAGACCGCCAGGGGGGTGTCGGTGCCCATGGCGCCGATGGCCTCGATGGCGTTCTCGGCCATGGGGGCCAGGATGAGGCGCAGGTCTTCGTCGGTGTAGCCGAAGGCGCGCTGACGCTTCATGATTGTTTCATAATCCGTCTTGGGAAGCTGATCGGCCTTGGCGACCGGCAGGTCTTCCAGACGCACCTGGTACTTGTTCAGCCAGTCGCGGTAGGGGTGCTCGGAGGCGATCTGGTGCTTGATCTCCTCGTCGCTGATGATGCGCTTCTGGGCGGTGTCCACCAGGAGCATGCGGCCGGGCTCGAGACGGCCCAGCTGCTGGACGTTCTCGGGGGGGATGGGCAGGACGCCCACTTCGGAGGCCAGGATGAGCTGGTTGTCCTTGGTGACGTAGTAGCGGGCGGGGCGCAGGCCGTTGCGGTCCAGCATGGCGCCCACGACGGTGCCGTCGGTGAAGCCCATGGCGGCGGGACCGTCCCAGGGCTCCATGAGGTGGGCGTGGTACTCGTAGAAGGCCTTCTTCTCGTCATCCATGGTCTCGTGGCGGGACCAGGGCTCGGGGATCATCATCATCATGGCGTGGGGCAGGGAGCGGCCCGCCAGCACCAGGAACTCGAGACAGTTGTCGAACATCGCCGAATCGCTGCCATCGGGCTGGATGATGGGGAGAAGCTTGGCCATGTCGGCGCCGAAGACGTCGGACTCCAGGGACTTCTCCTGGGCGCGGATCCAGTTGACGTTGCCGCGCAGGGTGTTGATCTCGCCGTTGTGGATGATGTAGCGGTAGGGGTGGGCCCGTTCCCAGCTGGGGAAGGTGTTGGTGCTGAAGCGCGAGTGGACCAGGGCCATGGCGCTTTCCACATCGGGATCCGCCAGATCGGTGAAGTAGCCCGTCACCTGGTCGGAAACGAACTGGCCCTTGTAGATGATGGTCTTGTAGGAAAGGCTGGAGACGTAGAAATACTCGCCACTGGTGAGGTTGCCGCCGTAGCGGATCTCGTTCTCGGCGCGCTTGCGGATGACGTAGAGCTTGCGCTCGAACTCCATGGGATCGGTGATCTGGGGGTTGCGGGCGATGAAGACCTGGCGCTGACGGGGTTCGCAGCGCTTGGCGGTCTCGCCGAGATCGGAGTTGTCGGTGCTCATGGAGAGCCAGCCCAGGACCTTCTGACCCTCGGCGGCGACGATCTTCTCGAAGTGGATCTCGATGGCCCGCTGGTGGGTCACATCGGGGGGCATGAAGATGACGCCCACGCCGTATTCCCCGGCCTCCGGCAGCTTGAAGCCCTTCTTTTCGGCCTTCTTCTGGAAGAACTTGTGGGGGATCTGGATCATGATGCCGGCGCCGTCACCGGAGTTGGGCTCGGAGCCCCGGGCACCGCGGTGGGTCAGGTTGGTCAGGACCGTAAGAGCCTGCTCGACAATGCGGTGGTCCTTCTTGCCGTCAATGTTGACCACGATGCCCATGCCGCAGGCATCGTGCTCGAACTTGGGATCGTAGAGACCCTGCTTGGAGGGCAGGCCCGGGCGCTTGGTGATAGCAGCAGTGGTGTTCAAGGCTTCCTCAGCATGGTTCGCGTGTCCAGGGTGTTTCATGGCAGGTCCTCCATAAAGTGCGACGCAAGTCTGAGGTTGAGCTCGATGCCTGCGGTCAAGTCTTCAAGGTCGATGTGTTCGTCGTCGGTGTGGGCCACCCGGATGGTGCCCGGACCCGCCAGTACCACAGTCCGGTCAGGGATCAGTTTACGCAGGGAAGGCGCATCTGACCCGAAGGGCATGGGGGCGTGGTCGAATCCCGGGATCTCGGGGTAGCGGTCCCAGGGTTCAGAAAGGATGGACTCCACGGAAGCGCCCTCGGGCTGGTAACCCATCAACAGATCCCAGAAGGTGGTGCCCGGCACGGTCCGGGCCAGGATGCGGGCCTCGGCCTGGGCGGGAATCACATTGACCGCCTCGCCACCCTGGATGATGCCCAGGTTCCAGACCTCGGGGCCCAGGTGGGGGTCCACGGGGCTGGGCTGGGACTTGATGCCCTGGATCCAGGCGAGGAGGTCTGCGATGGCGCTGCGTCCGAGTTCCGGGCTGCCGCTGTGGGCCGCCTGCCCCTTGCAGCGGATCACGACGCTCTCCAGGCCACGCTGGCCGGTGCCGAGCTTGAGTTCAGTGGGCTCGCCGTTGATCAGGGCCCGGCAGTTCAGGAAGCGATCTTTCCAACGCTGGGCATCCTGGGCTCCGATGCTGTCGGTCTCCTCGCCGGCTACACCCAGCCAGGCGAAGCCGGTCTTGCCCTGGGCCAGGAGAGAGTGGATGGCGAGCAGCTGGGCGACGATCTGGCCCTTGGCGTCGCAGCTCCCGCGGCCATAGACCCGGTTGCCCTCCACCCTCGGGGGGATGAAGGGGGGCACGGTGTCCAGGTGGGTTGAGAAGAGCACCTTGGGCTCGCCCCAGGTGGCCAGCACGTTGCACCGTCCGTGCACAGGCTCCCGGACCTCGACCCGGGCTCCCATGCGTTCCAGCATGGGGAGCAGGGCCTTCAGGATGCTAGACTCCCGACCGGAGGTGCTGTCCTGGGAACAGAGTTCCACCAGCATGGCCATGGCCATTTCCGTCAGAGGGTGCTGGGTGCTGGGTGATTCCACGAAGTGCCTCCTACCGAGGGAAGCCTTAAGAACCAACCCTTGGACCCGATGGGGCCCCCGGTTTGCGTCCTCAGGCACTCCGCAACGATTTTGCGCTGCGACAGCCGCCGGGTGTTAGCCCTGACGTCCAGAGCAGACGTTGATGACGCGCTTGCCCTTCGGCGATCCTCCCCTTTCGCTCCAGGTCACCAGGCTCATCACCCTCGCTGAAACTACTGATGGGGATCGCTCCTCCATCGGTCTCTTAACCATGACAAATCCAGGGCCTTTTGACAAGGGTCTGGGTCCCTTCTTATTGAAAAAAGGGGCCCGGTTGCCCGGGCCCCTTCAGGTGATCAGACGCCTGGATCAGGCCTCTTCAAAGTCCGATTCCGTCACGTGATGGGCGGGCAGGGGCACATGGGCCTTGTGGCCGCCGATCTCGGTGGGCTCCTCGACAACGGGGATGCGCATGGCGTAGAAGGAACGCCAGACGAAGACCGTGGAGACCAGGAAGAACACGAGGGCAGCAGCGTGGCTGACCATGGGGTTCAGGGTGATGGCCAGCTCCACGGCCAGGAGGCCGAAGAGAGTTGTGAACTTGATCACGGGGTTCAGGGCCACGGAGGAGGTGTCCTTGAAGGGATCGCCCACGGTGTCGCCCACGACGGTGGCGGCGTGGAGCTCGGTGCCCTTCAGGTTCAGCTCGGTCTCCACCAGCTTCTTGGCGTTATCCCAGGCACCGCCGGCGTTCGCCATGAAGATGGCCTGGTAGAGGCCGACGATGGCGATGGAGATCAGGTAGCCGATGAAGAAGAAGTGGTTGACGCAGGCAAAGGCCAGGGTGCTGAAGAAGACGGCCAGGAAGATGTTGAACATGCCCTTCTGCGCGTACTGGGTGCAGATGGCAACGACCTTCTTGGAATCCTCGACGGAGGCCTTGGTGGCGTTGGAGTCGAGCTTGATGTTGTTCTTGATGAACTCCACGGCGCGGTAGGCACCGGTGGACACGGCCTGGATGGAGGCGCCGGAGAACCAGAAGATGACGGCGCCGCCGGTGATGAGACCCAGCAGGAACAGGGGGTTCAGGATGGAGAGCCCCTCGACCACGTTGGCGTGACCGAACTTGGTGCTCAGCATCTGGATGATGGAGAAGATCAGGGTGGTGGCGCCCACGACGGCGGTGCCGATGAGCACGGGCTTGGCGGTGGCCTTGAAGGTGTTGCCGGCGCCGTCATTCTCTTCGAGGTAGAGCTTGGCTTCGTCGAAGTCAGGCTTGAAGCCGAAGTCCTTCTCGATCTCCTTCTCGATGCCGGGGATGGCTTCGATGGTGGAGAGTTCGTAGACGGACTGGGCGTTGTCGGTCACGGGGCCGTAGGAGTCCACGGCGATGGTCACAGGGCCCATGCCCAGGAAGCCGAAGGCCACCAGGCCGAAGGAGAAGATGGCGGGGGCGGTCATCAGAGCGCCCAGGCCCAGGGTCGAAACGGCCCAGGCGGCACCCATGAGGATGACGATGACGATGCCCATCCAGTAGGCGCTGAAGTTACCGGCCACCAGGCCGCCCAGGATGTTGAGGCTGGCGCCGCCCTCACGGGAGGCGGTGACCACTTCACGGACGTGGGCAGAGTTGGTGGAGGTGAAGGACTTCACCAGTTCGGGGATCACGGCGCCGGCGAGGGTGCCGCAGGTGATGATGGAGGAGAGCTTCCACCAGAGGCTGGTGCTGCCGCCCAGGTTGGGGATCAGGAGGTAGGACAGGCCGTAGGTGGCCACGATGCAGATGATCGAGGTCAGCCACACCAGGGTGGTGAGGGGGGTCTCGAAGTTGAACTTGGCAGCGTTGCCGAACTTGGCCTTGGCGATGGCGCCGTTGATCCAGTAGGAGATGGCGGAGGTCACCACCATGCCGATGCGCATGACGAAGATCCACACCAGAAGCTGGATCTGGATGGTCTTGTAGGCGGCACCAGCGGTGCCTTCGTTGACGGCCAGCAGGATGAAGGTGACCAGGGCCACGCCGGTGACGCCGTAGGTCTCAAAGCCGTCGGCCGTGGGGCCCACGGAATCGCCCGCGTTGTCGCCCACGCAGTCGGCGATCACGCCGGGGTTGCGGGCATCGTCTTCCTTGATCTTGAAGACGATCTTCATGAGGTCGGAGCCGATGTCGGCGATCTTGGTGAAGATGCCGCCCGCGATGCGGAGGGCGGCGGCGCCCAGGGACTCGCCGATGGCGAAGCCGATGAAGCAGGGACCGGCCTGGTCACCAGGAATGAAGAGCAGGATGACGAGCATGAGCAGGAGCTCAACGCTGATGAGCAGCATGCCGATGCTCATGCCGGCTTCCAGGGGAATCGCCATGGTGGGGAAGGGCTTGCCCTTCAGGGAGGCGAAGGCGGTGCGGCTGTTGGCGAAGGTGTTGATGCGGATGCCGAACCAGGCCACGCTGAAGCTGCCCAGGATGCCGATGATGCTGAAGATCACGATGGTGACCAGCTTGCTCAGGGTGTAGTGCTGGAGCGCGCCGAAGTAGACCACCATGATGATGGCGATGAAGAGCCACAGCACGGACAGGAACTTGCCCTGGGTCACGAGGTAAGTCTTGCAGGTTTCGTAGATCAGTTCGGAGATGTCCGACATGGACTTGTGGACCTGCATGGCCTTGATCTGCTTGTACTTCCAGAGGCCGAAGGCGATGCCCGCGAGGCAGACGACCAAGCCGATCATGAAGAGGCTGTGACCGGAGATGATATTGCCGAAGAAGATCTTTTCGGTGAGCGCTGGAATCTTGAGGTCAGCTTCGCTCGCCTGGGCCCAGCCAGAGCACGCAAGCAGCATCAGGAAGGTAGGGATCACTCCCCAGCGGAGCCCTCGGATGGACCGAAGCCCGGAAATGAACCGGTCCATCAGACCGACTCCTTGACTTGCCTGCACCATGGATTTTCCCCCTTATTTGGTGAATGGATCTGCTTAGCAGAAGGATGTAAAAGATTGGATCAATGTTTACCCGTCCCTGCTGGCGCAGGGGCGGATGGTGGCAATGGAAATGGGGCGACCCCAAATGGAAAACCGGATGAAGATCGCGATGTGGCTAACCCATCAACTGTGCCAAATCAATGCCAGAATGGCAAGCCTGGATTAGCGATAGCGGCACAGGTAGGCCGTATCCACGGGCACTTTGAGCTGGAACTTGACCCCGGCTGCGACCTCGAAGGAGGAGCCTGGGAGGTAGTCCTGCCACTCGCTTTCACCCGGCAGCTTGACGGTGAGCTGACCCGCGACCACGGTCATGATCTCCACACAATCCGTGCCGAATTCGAATTCACCCTTCTCCATGACACCCACGGTGGCACGGCCCTCTTTCTCCTGGAGGGTGATGGATTTCACGGTGCCGTTGAAGTATTCGTTGACTTGCAGCATGTGCAACTCCTTATCAAGCCTTCGCGCTGGAAACCCGGGGGCTTCCAGCGCGAAGGGAAAGTGGGCTGGTCAGCCCTTGATCTCAGGCAGGCTGGCGAGGGTTTCCGAGAGGGCGTCGTCCGGGAACTCGAAGTCCTCGAGCTGGCCGGAGAGGTAGCGCTCGTAGCTGCTCATATCGAAGTGGCCGTGACCCGTGAGGTTGAAGACGATGGTCTTGGACACGCCCTCTTCCTTGCACTTGAGGGCTTCGTCGATGGCCGCCCGGATGGCGTGGGAAGACTCGGGGGCGGGAAGGATGCCCTCGGTGCGGGCGAAGAGGACCGCCGCCTCGAAGCTGGGGATCTGGTGGACGCTGCGGGCCTCGATGTGGCCTTCGTGGAGGAGCTGGCTCACCAGGGGGGAGGCGCCGTGGTAGCGGAGGCCACCGGCGTGGATGCCGGGGGGCATGAAGTCATGACCCAGGGTGTACATCTTCATGATGGGGGTCATGCCCGCGGTGTCGCCGAAGTCGAAGGCGTAGGTGCCCTTGGTGAGGGTGGGGCAGCTGTAGGGCTCCACGGCGATGCAGCGGGCCTTGTTCTGGCCGCGCTCGCCCCGCAGGTTCTGGCCCACATAGGGGAAGCAGAGGCCGGCGAAGTTGGAGCCGCCGCCATGGCAGCCAATCACGATATCAGCCTGGTCGCCGAAGATCTCCAGCTGCTTGATGGTCTCCAGGCCGATGATGGTCTGGTGCAGGGCCACATGGTTGAGCACGGAGCCCAGGGCGTACTTGGTGTCGTCCCGCTGCATGGCCAGTTCCACGGCTTCGGAGATGGCGATGCCCAGGGAGCCCTGGTTGTCGGGATCCTTGGCCAGGAGGGAGCGCCCGTAGGCGGTCTCCATGCTGGGGCTGGGGATGACCTTGGCGCCCCAGGTCTCCATCATCAGGCGGCGGTAGGGCTTCTGCCCGTAGCTCACCTTGACCATGAAGACCTTGATGTCGATGTCGAAGAGGCTGCCGGCCAGGGAGAGGGCGGAGCCCCACTGGCCCGCGCCGGTCTCGGTGGTGATGTACTTGGTGCCTTCCTTCTTGTTGTAGTAGGCCTGGGCCACAGCGGTGTTGCTCTTGTGGCTGCCGGAAGGGGAGACGCCCTCGTACTTGTAGTAGATCTTGGCCGGCGTATCCAGGGCCTTCTCGAGCTGGGTGGCCCGGTAGAGGGGCGTGGGACGCCAGGCCTTGAAGATGTCCTGGACCTCCTCAGGGATGTCGATGTAGCGATCGGTGGACATCTCCTGCTTGAGGATCTCCATCGGGAAGATGGCAGCCATGTCCGCAGGAGTGGCGGGCTGGTGAGTGCCCGGGTGGAGGATGGGGGCCGGGGGGTTGGGCATATCGCCCATGACGTTATACCAGGCCGTTGGCATGTCCTTTTCGGCCAGGATGATCTTGCGGGGCTTGGAACCAGTCATGAGCACCTTTCTTTCAACATCGTGGAGAAGCAAATGAGACCTGGAGCCATTTTATGCTATCTGCCACAGGGGTGTAAACGATACTAGCTATACATAAATGCTGAGAGTCTTCCCGCAATGGTACAGAAAGAAGGGGCCGCAGGTTGCGGCCCCTTCTCTATTTCAAGGTAATGAGTCTACTTGGCTGCAGGGGCCTTCACGATTTCGGCGAAGGTCCTGCCAAAGTTTACGCACTCCTCCAGTTCGGCCTTGGAGGGGGTCATCCGGGCCTTGATGGGATCCGGCCCCACCTTCATACGCATGGACTGAAGGATGTCATGGACGGTGCGGATCGCTTCCCCACTCCATCCGTAGGAGCCGAATACGGAAGCTGGCTTGCCCCTCATGTTCAGGAACACCAGGGAGGCCACCAGCTCCAGGATCGGGTGCGGCACATCCGCGTTCAGAGTCGGGGTGCCGATGAGGAAGCCCGAGGCCTTCTCAAACTCGTCAACAATGGCTGCGATGGGGGTTTCCACGGCATTGAGGAGTACGGGAGTCACACCGCCTTCCGCAAGTCCTTCCGCCACCTTGCGGGCCATGGCCTCGGTATTGCCGTAGGCCGAGACGTAGACCACGGGCACCCGGACCTCGTGGATGCGGTTGAGGATCGAAGCCCTTTCTTCGTAGTAGTCCAGGTAGCTCAGGGGATCCTTGCGGAGAATGGGGCCATGGGAGGGGGCGACGATCTTCGGGTTCAACTCCCTCACGCGCTGGGTCGCCTTCAGGATGTAATCCTTGTACGGGCGCATGATGGTGGCGTAATAGAACTCGAAAGCCCGCTGAGCCGCCTCGGGGTCCTTCAACTCGTCGTTGAAGTTGGACTCCGAGGAATAATGGGCTCCCAGAAAATCGCAGGTGAAGAGGATCCGATCCTCCTTCAGCCAGGTCAACATGGTGTCCGGCCAGTGGAGGAAGGGAGTCTCCTGGAAGACCAGGGTCTTGCCTCCCAGTTGGAGTTCCTCGCCATCCTTGACGATGCGGTGACGGTAATCCCGGTTGACCAGATTATCGATGAAGGACTTGGCGGCCCGGGTGAAGAGGACTTCCGCATCGGGTCGCAGCTGAAGCAGCTCCACCAGTGCGCCGGAATGATCCGGCTCCGAGTGGTTGACGATTACGTAGTCGATGGACTCCAGGGGGCAGATATCCGTGATGTTCTGGATGAACTCGTCGGAAAAGGGACGCTTCACGCAATCGATGAGGGCGGTCTTGTCCGAACCCTTCACCAGATAGGCGTTGTAGGTAGTGCCGCATTCCGTCGGGATGACGATATCGAAAATCGCCAGATCCGGATCCTTGACGCCTACGCTGTAGACGTCAGGGGCTAAGGTTATCAATGCCATGGGGCGATCTCCCTCTGTCAGGCTTCCAGTTCGAAGTCGTCCTTGCCGACCCCGCAGAGGGGGCAGACCCAATCGTCCGGAATCTTCTCGAAGGGGGTGCCGGGAGCGATGCCGCTATCGGGATCGCCCACTTCGGGGTCGTAGATGTAGTTGCAAACGGTGCAGCGCCACTTGGACATGCTTTCCTCCGGAAGATGAGCTTCGCTCAGTCTGAACAGGTTGGGCCCGACCTACAAGCTTGGGCCCTCATGATAGGTGGGATGCCGCGGCAGGGGCGGAAGTTTGTGACCATTGCGACTTACTGGACGGGAGTCCGGATGAGCAGCACCACCGCCTGGGCTGCCAGCCCCTCGCCCCGGCCGGTGAACCCGAGCTTTTCGGTCGTGGTGGCCTTGACATTCAGGGCCTCCGCCTCGACGCCAAGGATGGGAGCCACCCTCTCACGCATGGCTTCCCGGTAAGGGCCTACCTTGGGGCGCTCCCCGATCAGGAGGACATCCGCATTGCCCACCCGCCAGCCGAGGCCGTGCAGTTTGGCCATGACGCTTCTCAGGAGCTCGGCGGAGTCGGCCCCCTTGTAGGCCGCATCCGTGTCCGGGAAATGCTGGCCAATGTCTCCCAGGCCCGCGGCTCCCAGAAGGGCGTCGGCGAGGGCATGAAGCATGACGTCGGCATCACTGTGTCCCGCCAGGCCCCGGTCATAGGGGACCTGGATGCCCATGAGCATCAGGGGGCGGCCCTCTTCCGGAGCGGAGAAACGATGGACATCAAAGCCCTGGCCCACCCGTATCATGGCTTCTCCAGAGAATTCAGTGTGCGGAACCCACCCGTCGAGACCTCCGGCGAGGTGGTGCTCACCTTGGGAACCGTAACCTTCACCAAGGTGCCTACCCCTTCCTCGCTGCGGACCTCGATGGCCCCCTTGTGCTCTTCCATGATCTTCTTGACCGTTGCCATGCCGAGGCCTGTCCCCTTCGGCTTGCCATGGGTGAAGAAGGGCTCAAAGATCCGGCGCTGGAGTTTCTTGGGAATGCCTTTACCGTTGTCCTCCACCTCCAGGCGGATCTCCCCGAGGCAGTCCTCCCAGCGAACGGTGACCCGCCCGTCTGCTCTGCCCGTCAGGGCATCCAAGGCATTGGCCAGGAGGTTTTCGAGGACTCGGGCGAACCGATAGCGGTCCAGAGATCCCGTGCATTCCGGGCCTTCGGCCCTCAGTGCAATCCCCATATCCTTGGCCCGCTGCTCCAGGGGTTCCACCAGACCCCTGATGAAGGGGGCGATTTCAACGTTTTCCAGTTTGGTATCCCGGATCTTGGCGTAGTCGAGGACGTCGGTGCTCAGCTGGCTGAGGCGCTCTACGGCTCCCAGGATCTCCTCCACGTGGTGCTGGGCCTTGCCTCCGGCTTCGTAGTAGGCGCCGATCATCTGGGCGTGCCCGGCAATCACGAAAAGGGCGTTCTTGATGTCGTGCACGATGGAGCTGGCCACTTGTCCCACGGTAGCCAGGACGTGATTATGCAGGCTCTCTTCCGCCAGCCGCGTCCGTTCGATGGCGACGGCGCAAAGCGAAACGATGGCCTCGAAAGTAGCCCGGTCCACGGGTTCGGTGATGACCTTCTGTCCGTCGAGATAGACTACGCCAATGCACTTTCCTTGCACGATCAGGGGCAGGCAGAGGATGGTCTTGAGCTGGAGGTTCATCACGGACTGCTGGGCCATGAGTTCCTGATCCGAGGCCACGTTGTGAATCCAGATGGGCTCGCCCTGTTCGAAGACCTTCCGCACGCTGGACATGGACAGGTGGATATTGCGGGTCATATCCGTGCCCAGGTTGTGCTGGACCTTGACCTCCAGGTCCCCTCCCTCCGGCAGCATGATGAAGCCCCGGTCTGTGCCCGAAATGGCCAGGAGCCTGTTCAGGGTCTGCTCCAGCAGATCGTCCAGTTCGATCTCTCCGGACATCAGATGGGCGGTCTGGAGGATGGCCTGGAGGTTGACCTCCGAGGCGAAGGGAGCTTCGTTTCGGAGGGTCAGGGTGTAGGCGCCATCAGCGATGCGCAGAGCCGCATCCGTTTCCCATTTGATTCTGGTGATGCGTCGATCCTGGAAGAAGGTGCCGTGGGATGAATTCAGATCCTCGGCCCACCATGCGCCATCCATCAATTCCACCTTCAGGTGCGCCCGGCTCACCATGCTGTCCGGCAGCACGATATCGCAATGGTTCTGCCGGCCCAAGACCACGTTTCTAGGCAGAGGCACTGAACGCTCGAAGCCGTGGCGGTCCCGGATGGATATGGAGAATCGCTCAGCCACAGGAACTCCAGAGGGGCATTGATTGATGATGGATATCCATCTTGGCAGAATCCGGGACCCAAGGGGGAGAGTGGACAATCCCGCCTCCCCGTGAGGGAATGGAGGGGAGCCGAGACCCCATGGATTATCACCGCAACCCCGATCTGGACCCCGCCGAGCGCGACGAGACCTTCGAGTATTCCCTGCGCCCCCAGCGCCTTCCGGAATACATCGGCCAGGAGAAGGTGAAGGCACGCCTGGAGATCGCCCTCCACGCAGCCCAGAAGCGGGGGGATGTGCTGGATCACGTGCTCCTCTTCGGCCCACCGGGCCTGGGCAAGACGACCCTGGCCCATGTGCTGGCCAACGAGATGGGCTCGCCCTGCAAGGTGATCCAGGCCCCGGCCATGGAGAAGAAGGGGGATCTGGCGGCCATCCTCACCAATCTGGAGGAGGGCGAGTTCCTCTTCATCGATGAGATCCACCGTCTTTCCGCCGCCATTGAGGAGATGCTCTACTCGGCCATGGAGGATCGCAAGCTGGACATTCTCATCGGGCAGGGCCCCTCGGCCCAGACCCTCAAGGTGGACCTGCGGGCCTTCACCCTGGTGGGGGCCACAACCCGGGCCGGGCTCCTCAGCAAACCCCTCCATGACCGCTTCGGCATGGTTCATCGCCTGGAGTATTACACCCGGGCCGAGCTGGCCATCATCGCCACCCGGACAGCCCGGGTGCTGGGGGTGGAAATCGAGGCCGCTGGCGCTGAGGCCATCGCCCGTCGCTCCCGGGGGACCCCGCGCATCGTGAACCGCCTGCTGCGGCGGTGCCGGGATTATGCCGAGGTGAAGGGGCAGGGCATCGTCACCTCCGACATCGCCGACGCCTGTCTGGCGCTCCATGAGGTGGACGAACTGGGCCTGGACTCCCTGGATAGGGCCTATCTGGAATCACTCTGCACCAAGTTCAAGGGGGGCCCCGTGGGGGTGCGCACCCTGGCCGCTGCCCTGGGCGAAGTGGAGGGCGATAGCCTGGAGGATCTGGTGGAGCCCTACCTCATGCAGATCGGCTTCCTGGACCGGACTCCCCAGGGCCGTCGGGCCACTGAAGCTGCCTACACCTATCTGGGGCTCAAGGCAGCAGAGGCTGGTCCACTGTTCCGGTAGGTGACGGTCTCAGGGCATTTCGGTGTCCTTCGTTTCCTCAGGCTCAGGGTCCTTCTTGGGGTTCGGCACCACATGGGCCACCTTCTTGACCTGTCCCTTGCGCTGGCAGGTGCCCTGAAGGGTTCCTCCCTCATCCACCACCAGGGTTCCGACCTCCACTTCGCCCTCGACGCATCCGGTGCCGTGGATTTCCAGGCAGCCCTCCACCTTGAAGACACCCTCGATGCGTCCGGTCACGATCAGGTGCTTGGCGTGGATGGTCCCCCTTACCAGGCCCGTCGGGGCGATGGTGACTTCGCCTTCGCTATGGATGGTCCCTTCCAGGGTGCCCTCCACCCGGAGGCTGGTGGTGCCCATGTGGGCTTCCCCCTTCCAGAGGGAACCTCGACCCAGGAGGGTATGCACAGCAGGGGCTGCGTCTGGCCGGGGCTTGCTGGTCTTCTTGAACATGGGACACACTCACTCAGGACAGGGTTGAAAGCCATTGTTTCTGAAGGCGCAGGTAGGGCTTAGGATTGACGGGGCGGCCGTTCCGGCGGACTTCATAGTGGAGATGAACCCCCGTCGCCTGGCCTGACTGTCCCATCTCTCCCAGGATATGACCACGGCTGATGTGCAGGCCGGGGATCACCTCCAGGTGGGACATGTGGGCATAGAGGGTCTCCAGGTCGTCGCTGTGCCGGATGACCACACAGTTGCCATACTGATCCATCCATCCTGCGTGGGTCACCACACCATCTGCCGTGGCTTGGATGGGTGTGCCCAGGCTGTTGGTGATATCCAGACCCGAATGGAAACCCACGGGGCCTTCACCCTTCTCATTGTTCCGGGAGAAGGGGCTGATCCGCAGTCCGAAGCCCGAGCTGAGATAGCCTGCGGTGGGCAGGATTGATGGCGTATGGTTCCACCGCCCGATGATGGGATCCATCCGAGCCCGGATCAGCTTGGCCTGCTCGCTGGTGCGCTCCAGATCCAGGCGCAGTCTGCTGATCTTATTGGGGTTCCGGCTTTCGCCTTCATTCTGCCCGGGCATGGGAGGCAGGGTGGGGACGGGCTGTTTGGGGTCAATCTGTTTAAGGAGCTCCGAGAGCTGATCCCTCAGGGTGGAGATCTCCTTCTCCAGGCCCTGGGCCTGTTCGAGGCTCTGCTTGAACTGCCACTGCTGGGATACCGTTTCCCGCTGGAGCTGGGTGAAACTCATGAGGCGCTTGGAGGCCCAAAGACCGTAGGCCGATCCGGTCATGGCCACCATGTAGACGGCCAGGAGGACTCCCGTCGTCCAAAGCACGGACTTGAGCCGGATGGACCAGCGGAAGGTCCGGTGGCTGAAGACCAGCATCAGCGTGAAAAACTTCTCCCGATCCGGCCGACTGTGGCGAATCGCGCGACGGGTGATGGGCTTACGAATCATTAGATAAAGCTAGTCGCATGGACGGACTCTGTCGAGGCGTCGCCCTCAAGCGATGGCCCCCAGCAGGAATTCCAGCAGGTGCCCCAGGAAGAAAATGGCGCCCACCAGGCTGTTCAGGGTAAAGAAGGCGTGATCAATACGGTCCAGGCGCCCTCCCCGGACCACCCACTGTTCCCGGGCAAGGATCAGGGCCACCCCTGCCCAGCCCAGCCAGGGGAGGACATGGGCGTCCTGTCGCAGGTTGAAGGCGGCCCAGGCCCCCAAGGCGAGAATGTGGAAGAGCCTGGAGAGGATGAGGGCGTTCCCGACGCCGAATCGGGAGGGAATGGAGTGCAGACCCTTTTCCTTGTCAAAGCCCTCATCCTGGAGCGCGTAAAGGATATCGAAGCCCGCGGTCCAGGCCAGGACCCCGAGGGCCAGGAAGCAGGGGGTCAGTTCGAATCGTCCGGTCACCGCGATCCAGGCGCCGAGGGGTGCTCCCGACAGGGAGAGTCCCAGGACCACATGGGCCCAGGCCGTGAACCGCTTGCAGAGTGAGTAGCCCAGGATGATGAAGAGGGCCAGGGGGGCCAGTTTCCAGGGCAGGGGCCCCAGCATGCCTGCGGAGTATCCGAAGAGGACGATGGAGAGTCCCAGGAAGACCAGGGCCACACCCCGGGTCACCCTCCCGGCGGGCAGGGCCCGCATGGCCGTGCGGGGGTTCTCGGCATCGATGTCGGCATCCGCCAGACGGTTGAAGGTCATGGCCGCCGTCCGGGCGCCCACCATGGCCATCAGGATCCAGAAGAGGGTCCGCCAGGGCGGAAGGCCCTGGGCTCCGGCCATGGCCCCCAGGAAGGCAAAGGGAAGGGCGAAAACCGTGTGCTCGAATTTGATCATGTCGAGCAGTTCTTTGGATTGCTTGAAATAGCTTGGCTTGGTGCTCATCTTGCTCCAGACATCCTTCGATACCCAAGTGTATCGCCCGTCCAGCCCTGGTTGCCCTTATTTGTTGGCCTTGTACAGCGTTGCCAGCAGGATCGCCACTGCCTGGAAGAGTTCCTGGGGGATCATGCGATTGACGTCCAGCGGTTCCAGAAGGGCCAGGAGGTTGGCATCCTGCTCCACGGGGATATGGTGCTCCTTGGCCAGGTCCAGGATCCGCTCGGCCAGAAGGCCCTGACCCTTGGCCACGAGGCGGGGGGCCGTATCTGAAAAAGGCGCCTCAGGCTGGTAGCGGAGGGCTACTGCACTGAGGCGCCGAGGGCGGGGCATGGGGGCTTACTGCACGAAGTTGGAAGCGTTCTCGTGATCTTCCAGTTCATCCATCGCCAGGCGGCGGAAGAGCTGCATATCAGCCATGGACATGAGACTGATGTAGGCGAAGCCGCTGAAGAAGAGCCAGAGGAAGGGGACCGAGGCCCACTTGCGCATGTAGATGGAGATCAGCAGCGCTGCGAAATAGTAGAAGGCGAAACCCAGTTCCAGGAAGGTCACCAGGCTCTTGGGCACCTTGTAGGCCCGCTTGCTGGTGGCGTTGCCATGCTGGTCCACGCCCAGCTTGGGGGTGCGCTTGAATTCGATGTCGTCGGTGAAGAAGCCTTCCAGCACGGCCTTGGCCTGATTGAGGCCCAGCCCGATGCCCAGGCTCATGAGACCGGGAATGTATTTCAGGCGCTTCACCCAGTTCTTGTTGTTGCTGGCTTCCCGCTGGGAGAGGCCGAAGTAGAGGCCAACGCTGACGGCGTTGAGGATGAAGAAGGGGGCATCGGTCATGATCAGCATCTTGGGCGAGGTGCCGGCCCGGAGAATCATGCAGGGGACCATGATGATGGCCAGGACCACCATCAGCAGGTAGTTGCAGTTGGCGGTGAGGTGGAACCAGCACTCGGCCTTGGTGTGGATGCTCTCCTTGCTGGTGAGCAGCGTCTTCATGAGCTTGCGGATGACCTGGGCGTTGCCCTTGGCCCAGCGGTGCTGCTGGCTCTTGAATGCGTTGACCTCCACCGGGAGTTCGGCGGGGACCACCAGGTCCTTGAGATAGACACCGCACCAGCCCTTGAGCTGGGCCCGGTAGCTGAGGTCCGCGTCTTCCGTGATGGTGTCGTGCTGCCAACCCCCGGCATCGGCGATGGCGGCGACGCGCCACATGCCGGCGGTGCCGGAGAAGTTGAAGAAGGCGTTGGAGCGATGGCGGGCGGTGTGTTCGAAGACGAAGTGGCCGTCCAGCAGGATGGCCTGGACCTGGGTCAGCAGGTTGAAGTCGCGGTTCAGGTGATCCCAACAGCCCTGGACGAAGGCTACCTTGTTGTCGGCGAAGTGGGGTACGGCCTTGGTCAGGAAGTCGGGGGTGGGCAGGAAGTCGGCATCGAACATGGCCACCAGCTCTCCCTTGGCCACCTTCAGGCCGTGGTTGAGGGCGCCGGCCTTGAATCCGGTGCGGTCGGTGCGGTGGATGTAAGCGATGTCGAAGCCAAGGTTGCGATAGCGCTCGCAAACGGCCTGGGCCACGTGGATGGTGTCATCGGTGGAGTCGTCCAGGAGCTGGATTTCCAGCTTATCCTTGGGCCACTCCATCTTGACTACATAGTCCATGAGCCGCTCAATGACGTTCATCTCATTGAAGACGGCCAGCTGCACGGTGACGTGAGGGAGGTAGTTCGCGTCGCCCTTGGGCTGGGGTTCATGCTTCTTGTGCTTGTAGTAAAGCAGCAGCATCCAGAGACGGTGGGCCCCGTAAATGCTCAGGATCGTAAGGATCGTGAAGTAGATGGAAAGAACTGCCGTCTTCATGTGAGGGGTGCCTCCCTGGGCCCATGCGCGCCCGCGCTGCAACATTTTGACAGCATTGCCTTGTGAGGTGTGCGAAATACTGATACTTGATTTTCAGGGCTCAAGGGCCGATAGACTAGACGCAGGAGCTCGCCATGCCCCAGGAAATCAAACCCGAAGATCTGATTGTCACCGAACAGGATGGCACTCGGCGCATCAATCATGATGTCCTCGAATCTTACGGGCTCTTCAATCTCCCCAAGTCGGTCATGCGCAGCGCCCTGATGGTCTATTACGACAATGCCGCCCGGCAGGGGAATTCCTCGGCCCGCATGGTCCGGACTTTCATCGGCCTGGCCACCTCCATCACCCGCTTTCCCAAGCAGGTGGCCATCAATTTCACCCGGGGTTCGGCATATCGCCACAATATGAGGATGCTGAGGCGCTACAGCCGCTGAACTGTGGTTTTCACTGAGACAGGGGATGTCGTGAGAGTCTATCTCTCCGGCATCCCCTGAAGCGTTTCCGGGCCTTCCGGGATAAGATGGTAGGGAGTGGACGGATTCCCGCTGGAGCCCATTGGATGATCGAGTACTACAGCACCAACCTCAACGCGCCCCGCACTGATCTGGCCGGGGCCCTCCTCCAGGGCCAGGCGGCCGACAAGGGCCTCTACATGCCTTCAGCTGTCCCCGCCTTTGCTCCGGATTTCCTCAAGCGGGCCCGGGACATGGCCTTCCCCGCCATGGCCGCCGAGATCCTCGGCGCCTACGCCCAGGGGGTCTTCACTCCCGCCCAGCTATCCGAGCTCTGCGAGGATGCTTACAACTTCCCGGTGCCTCTGGAAAAGGTCCAGGACAAGCGGTTCGTGATGCGCCTCGACCAGGGGCCCACCGCCTCCTTCAAGGACTTCGCCGCCCGCTTCATGGGCCGCGCCCTGGGGCGTCTGGTGCAGGCCAAGGGCTCCGAACTCCTGATTCTCACCGCCACCTCCGGCGACACCGGTTCAGCCGTGGCCCACGCTTTCCTGGGGGTTCCGGGCATCCGGGTGCTGGTGCTCTTCCCCACTGGTGAGGTCTCGGAGCGTCAGCGCAAGCAGATGACGACCCTGGGCAACAACGTGGCCGCCATCTCCGTCGACGGCAAGTTCGACGACTGCCAGGCCCTGGTGAAGAAGGCCTTCGCGGATCCCGACCTCAAGGGGCTCAACCTCTCCTCCGCCAACTCCATCAACATCGGCCGCCTCCTGCCCCAGTCGGTCTACTACGTCTACGCCGCCTCCCGCCTGGCCGATATCGCCAATGGCGAGAAGGTTGTCTTCTCTGTGCCCTCCGGCAACTTCGGCGATCTCATGGGCGGTGTCCTCTCTTTCAAGAGCGGTCTGCCGGTTGCCCGCTTCGTGGCCGCCACCAATGCCAATGACGAGGTGCCCCGCTTCCTCGCCACCGGCAGCTACCAGAAGATCGATCCCTCCCGCGAGTGCATTTCCAATGCCATGAACGTCGGACACCCCTCTAACCTCGCCCGTCTGGTGGCCCTCTATGGCGGGCGCATGGACGAGACCGGCCACATCCATCAGGCGCCCGACATGGAGGCTCTGCGGCGGGACTTCTTCTCCGTCAGCATCAGTGACGAGGACACCAAGGCCACCCTGGCGCGGGTCTACCGCGAGACCGGCGTGATGCTGGAGCCCCATGGCTCCGTGGGCTGGGCGGGCCTGGAGCGCCTCAACGAGGCCGACCCCTCCTCCCGCGAGTACACCTCCATCGTGCTGGAAACCGCCCACCCCGCCAAGTTCCCCGCCGAGGTCAAGGCCTGCATCAACGTGGAGCCCCCGCTTCCCCCCAGCCTGGAGGGTCTGGAGGGCAAGCCCGAGGTCTGCGGCCGGATGGATGCCAGCTACGAAGCCTTCAAGGCCCACCTCCAGAAGGAATACCGCTGATGAAGACCGTCATCATCCTTGGCGATGGCATGTCGGACCGCCCCGTGGCGGCCCTGGGGGGCAGAACGCCCCTCCAGGTCGCCCGGAAGCCCTTCATGGACCGCATTGCCCGGGAGGGAGTCACGGGGCTCTTTGCCAGCATTCCCCAGGGGATGCCCGAGGGGTCGGATGTGGCCAACCTCTCGGTCCTGGGCTATGACCCCCGGGTCTGTCTCCAGGGCCGTGGTGTCCTGGAAGCCGCCAGCATGGGCGTGGATCTGGGACCCGAGGATGTGGCCATGCGCTGCAATCTCATCTGTCTGGATGCCGAGGGCCGCATCAAGAACCACTCCGCCGGACACATCAGCTCCGAAGAGGCCGCCATCCTGATTAGGGATCTGGACCGGGAGCTGGGCGGAGGGCAGGGGGACCGCCCCGCCATCTTCCATCCCGGCGTGAGCTACCGCCACCTGCTGGTGCTGCCGGGAGGCTGGGCCTCAGCCGATTTCGAGTGTGCCCCGCCCCACGACCACGTGGGTACCTTGGAAACGGAACTCCTGCCCAGGGCCAATGGTGCCGAAGCGGAATCCACCGTGGCCCGCCTCCTGGACCTGCACGAGCGCGCGAAGGCCATCCTGGCGACGCATCCGGTCAACCTGGCCCGTATGGCCCAGGGGAAGGACCCCGCCAACGCCATTTGGGTCTGGTCTCCGGGCCATCGCCCCCAGATGGAGACCATGGCGTCGCTCTATGGGGTCAAGGGCGCTGTGATTTCCGCCGTGGACCTGATCTTCGGCATCGGGGTGTACGCCGGGCTGACCCGCATCAATGTGGAGGGGGCTACCGGCCTCTACGACACGAACTACGAGGGCAAGGCCCAGGCTGCGCTGGATGCCCTGGAGGACCACGACTTCGTCTACGTTCACGTGGAAGCCACGGACGAGGCCTCCCACGGCTGCGATCTGGACCTGAAGATCCGCTGTATCGAGTATCTCGATGACCGCCTGATCCGCCCCATCATGGAAGGGCTGGAAGCCAAGGGGGTCCAGGCCACCTTCGCGGTGCTGCCGGACCATCCCACCCCCGTGGAGACCGGTACCCACGCCAGCGACCCCGTTCCCTTCGCCCTCTGGCGCCCTGGAATGGTTGCCGATGGCAGCCAGTCCTATGACGAGGTCCAGGCGGCCCAGGGTTCCCTGGGGCTCCTTGAACGGGATCAGTTCATCCGTGCCGCCCTCGGGCTGTAGTCCTTTGCCACCCCTTTCTACCAGGAGCCGACGATGAAGATGGAGCCAGTCCCTGAACCTACCCTCAGGCGACTCCCCCGTTACTATCACCTGCTTCGGCGGCTGCAGGAGAACGGCCAGGAGATCGTGTCCGCCACCATGATGGCGGAGGAGCTTGGCATCCACCACACCCAGGTCCGCAAGGACCTGGCCGCCACGGGCAGTGTGGGCAAGCCCAAGGTTGGTCACCGGGTGGATGACCTGATCCAGTCCATCGAGCGCTTCCTCAACTGGAACAACTCCTCGGATGCCTTCCTGGTGGGAGCCGGCAACCTGGGCCTGGCGCTGCTGGGCTACCAGGGCTTCGAGAAGGCTGGCATCAAGATTGTTGCGGCTTTCGACGCCAACCCCGCCAAGGTCGGGCAGCAGTACCAGGGCGTGACCGTGCTCCCGACCGAGAAATTCGAGGACCTGGCCAAGCGGATGCACATCTCCATCGGGATCATCGCCGTGCCTGAAGCCAAGGCCCAGGAGATTGCCAACCTGATGGTACGCTCCGGCATCCAGGCCATCTGGAACTTCGCTCCCCTGACCCTGGATCTGCCCCAGAGCATGATCGTGGAGAACGTGGAGCTCTACTCCAGTCTGGCCATCATCTCCCGCAAGCTGGCGGAGCGGCACCGCAACCAGGTGAAGTCCCTGCCTTCGCACCCGGGGAATTGAGAGAGGAAGCATCCACATGTCGGCAGTTCCTGAAGTTCCCCATGAAATCGTGGTTTGCATGGGCAGTGCCTGTTTCGCCCGGGGGAACGTCAGTTCTGTCCAGATCATTCGCAACTACCTTCAGGACAGAAATCTGGATGGGAAGGTCAAGGTGACCGGGACCCTGTGCCAGGACTCCTGCAAGGAGGGCCCCAACGTCTGCTTTGACGGAGCCTGTCTCTGCAAGGTGGACCCCTCTACGCTGCCTGATCTACTGGATGAGCGCTTCGGATTGAAGTGAAGGGGTTCCCATGAATTTCCAGAAGCCGATCTACACCGAACAGGGCTACTGCCGGGACTGCTACAAATGCATCCGCCATTGCCCGGTCAAGGCCATCCGCGTGGAGAACAACCAGGCTTCCATCATCCCGGAGCGCTGCATCTACTGCGGCATCTGCGTTGACGCCTGCCCCGTGGGGGCCAAGCGGGTCCGCAATGACCTGAACCGGGCCAAGCTCCTGGTGCGTCGTAAGGACAAGGTGGTGGCCTCCCTGGCCCCCAGCTTTGTGTCAGAGTTCTCCGGCGTCCGTCCCGGTCAGCTCATCCACGCCTTGAAGCTGCTCGGATTCCACGCCGTTTCGGAGACTGCGCTGGGGGCCCAGGAGGTTTCCGCCGCCTGCGCTGAGTTGGCACGCAAGGGGGAACAAAAGCTTTTCATCTCCACCACCTGCCCCTCGGTGGTGGAGCTTGTCCAGAAATACTACCCGGCCCTGACCCCCTTTCTGACCCCCTTCCTCTCCACCATGGCCGTGCATGCACGCATGATGAAAAGGGAGTTCGGTGAGGACACCGGCATTGTCTACCTGAGCCCATGCATCGCCAAGCAGTTGGAATCCGACGACCCCAGCATGAAGGTGGATGTCGCCCTGACCTTTGCCCTGCTGAGGCAGTGGTTCGAGGATGCCGGCATCGAGCTCAGCGAGGTCCAGGAGAACGAGGAGGATGTCTTCCTGCCGGAACACTCGAAGGATGGGGCCCTCTATCCCATCTCTGGGGGAATGCTCCAGAGCATGGAGGTCCGTGGCGGGCTGGGTGAAGTCCGGGCCATGGCCTTTTCCGGGGTCCAGCAGATCATGACGGCCCTTGAGGGTGTCCAGGAGGATCCCCGGAATCCTCTCTTCCTGGAACTCCTGGCTTGTGACGGAGGCTGCATCAATGGCCCCAGCAGTCAGCGACGGAGCGGGACCGCATCCAAGATGCTGGAGACCCTGCGCTATGCCGAGATGCCTGAGCCGGGCTTGTGCCCCCCCACCATGGACATCCACCGGGAATTCTCCGAGCCGCCAGTGGAGACCCGGGAACCCCTGCGGGATGAGATGACAGCTGCCCTCCATCGGCTGGGCAAGAGCATGAGTTCCGACGAACTGGACTGCGGCGGGTGCGGGTACGACACCTGCAGAGCCCTGGCGGCCGCCCTGCTGGATGGTCGGGCTGAAGTGAATATGTGTGTTTCATATATGCGACAGCTGGCCTCCAACAAAGCCAATGCCCTCATCCGCTCCATGCCTTGTGGGGTCGTGATCGTCGACGAGCGCATGGAAATCGTCGAGTGCAACCGGAAGTTCGCTGAGATCCTGGGCGGAGACACCCTCACGGTCTTCGACGCCAAGCCCGGTATGGCCGGGGCCGATCTCGCCAAAGTGGTGCCCTTCCACCGTCTCTTCCGGACAGCCCTGGAGGATGGCAAGGCCGTCATGAAGGACCTGAGGGTCGAGGGGCTTATCCTCCGAGTCTCGGTCTTCGCCATTGAACCTGGACGGGTCGTGGGCGGGATCGTCTACGACATCACCGAGCCCCTGGTGGAGCGGGGCCTGATCATTCAGAAGGCCGAAGAGGTCATCCGGAAGAACGTGACCACGGTGCAGCAGATCGCCTACCTCCTGGGCGAGAATGCTGCCGAGACCGAGATGATTCTGGCCTCCATCATCGATTCCTTCAAGGTCGCGCCGGATTCCTCGGGCAGCGGAAAGAGTGGGCGATGACCGGCACCCGGCACTTCATCGAGGTCGACCACTTCCAGGAGAAGAAGTTCCGGCAGATGGCCTGCGGGGACATCTTTCTCTCCCAGAAGGTGGATGAGGGCCAGCGAGTGATCTCGGTCCTGGCGGACGGCCTGGGGAGCGGCATCAAGGCAGCCGTGCTGGCCAACCTGACCACCACCATGGCGATTAAATACGTGGCCAGCGATGTGGACATCACCCGGGCCGCCAGCACCATCATGGAGACCCTTCCGGTCTGCAAGGTGCGCGGCATCGCCTACTCAACTTTCACCATTGTCGATATGGACCGCCATGGCGCCACGCGCATCGTGGAATACGACAATCCTTCCTTCGTGCTGTTGCGGGATGGAAACGTGGTGGAGGTTCCCAAGGACATCGTGCCGATCATGACCAGCAATGATCGGGAGACCCTGCTCCATGTCTCCTCCTTCATGGTCCATCCCGGGGACCGCATTGTCATCTTCTCCGATGGGGTGATCCAGGCCGGTGTGGGGCAGGGTGCCTCCCCTCTGGGCTGGGGAAGCCAGGCCGTGAATGCCTATCTGGAGCAGGTGGTAAAGGACCGTCCCACCATCTCAGGCCGCCAGCTGGCCCGGAACCTGGTGCACCGGGCCCTGGCCCAGGACAACTTCAAGGCCAAGGACGACATCTCCTGCGGGGTGATCTACTACCGCAAGCCCCGGGAGGTTCTCGTGTTCACCGGGGCACCGGTCAAGAAGGAGCGGGACATCGAACTGGCCGAAGCGGCCCTGGCCTTCGAGGGCAAGAAGATCATCTGCGGGGGCACCACCGCCTCCATTCTCTCCAGGGAATTGGGTCGTGCCCTCTTGATGGATCTTTCGGATCTGGATCCCAGTATCCCCCCGGTCTCCCATATGGAAGGTTTCGAGCTGGTCACCGAGGGAGCCATCACCCTGGCCGCCCTGGCCCGGATGCTGGAGCAGGAGGAAAACCCCGATCTGCTGCGGCCGAACGCCGTCACCCGTCTCGCGGGGGTGCTGCTGGACAGCGACATCATCCACTTCAAGGTGGGCACCAAAATCAACGAAGCCCTCCAGGATCCCAGCCTTCCCGAAAGCCTGGACATCCGCCGGAACATCATCCGCCACCTCCAGAAAACCCTCAGCGAGCGGTTCCTGAAAGAGGTGCACGTGAGCTTTGTGTAAAAAGAGTCAACACAGAGGGCACAGAGAAAAGCCGTCCCGCTTTCCTCTGTGCCCTCTCTTGGCTTTTTCTCCGTGCCCTCTGTGTTGAGCTTTTTCGTTTTTCTATTCCCGCAGCCCGACGTTCACCTCGAAGTCCCCGAACTCCGTGCTGAAGGGGATGGCGATGCAAGGAATGTCACCGGAGCGGCTGATCTTGTGGCCGGAGCCGATGACCACGGTGGGGATGGAGATGTTCAGGGAGAAGCCATCCTGGATCAGAGAGCGACGGGCGTCTCCCACCACGATGTTTCCGATCTCGCCGATGGCGTCCTCCACGGACTTGTTCATGGAGGGGACGTCCTCCATCAGCATGTTCGCGGCGATTTTGCACGCCAGGCTCTCCGGCATGGAAATGATGATGGATCCGGAGGTCTCCCCCGTCAGACCGATGATCGCGGAAATGTCGTAGGTCGTGATCAGGTCTTCCTTGAGTTCGATGCCGATTTTTTCGGCGTGGATCCCCGCCATCATGTCCAGGCTGCGCAAGGTGGACTCAACGAAGGGATTGATGATGGCGACATTCATGGGATGCAGGCCTCGCTATGATTTTGACCAACATTACTCCATCGGCGGCCATCCTTCCAACCTGATTATTGATGGGGCGCGCTTTCGGCGTCAGGATTAGGGTTCACCTGTCAGGACGACGCCATGCTCGAACGCCTTCAAGCCGACCTCAAATCCTCCATGCTCGCCAAGGATGCACCCCGCACCCAGGTGCTGCGCATGGCCCTCACGGCCTACAAGAATGAGGCCGTGGCTAAGGGGCTCGGACCCCAGGGACTGCTTTCTGAAGCCGATGCCATCGCCGTGTTCAAGCGCCTGGTGAAGAGCCGGGAGGACAGCATCGAGCAGTTTGCGAAGGCCGGCCAAAACGACCGGGCCGATCAGGAAAGGGCTGAGATCGAGATCCTGAAGCCCTACCTCCCTGCCATGCTGGAGGGGCCCGCCCTGGAGGCCGCGGTTCGCGCCGCCATCACCGAGGCCGGTGCCAGCACCAAGAAGGATATGGGGCTGGTCATGAAGGCCCTCCAGGCCAAGCACGGCAGCGCCTACGATGGCAAGGCCGCCAGCCAGCTCGTACAGTCCCTGTTGCAGTAACCCTTTTCGCTGAAAGAACCGAGATGAAACAATCCAAACTCCTGATCCAGACCTTCCGCGAAGCGCCGCGGGATGCGGACGTCATCAGCCAGCAGCTCATGATGCGCTCCGGCATGATCATGAAGCTGGCGGCGGGGATCTACGACTACCTGCCTCTGGCCTACCGCAGCATCCGCAAGTTCCAGGAGATCGTGCGCGAGGAGCTGGAAAAGGACGGCTGCCAGGAGCTCCTGATGCCCGCCGTCCAGCCCGCCGAGCTCTGGCAGGAGTCCGGCCGCTGGAGCTTCTACGGCAAGGAACTGCTGCGCTTCAAGGACCGCAAGGGGGGCGAGTTCTGTCTGGGGCCCACCCACGAAGAGGTCATCACCGACATCGTCCGCAAGAACGTCCGCAGCTACAAACAGCTCCCCATGAACCTCTTCCAGATCCAGAGCAAGTTCCGGGACGAGATCCGTCCCCGCTTCGGACTCATGCGGGGCCGCGAGTTCATCATGAAGGACGGCTACTCCTTCCACGCCGATGACGCGGACGCGGACCGCGAATATTGGGTGATGTTCAATGCCTACAAGCGCATCTTCTCCCGCCTGGGCGTGAAGTTCCGTCCTGTGGAGGCTGACAGCGGCGCCATCGGCGGCAGCTTCACCCACGAGTTCCATGTCCTGGCCGGGAGCGGCGAGGACGCCATCCTCTCCTGCGACGCCTGCGACTACACCTCCAACATCGAGAAGACCGAGGCCCCCCAGGTGGCCGCCGTGGATCACGGGGCGGAGCAGCCCTTGGCCAAGGCCCACTTCAGCACGCCCGGTATCACCGCCATGGAGGAACAGGCCAGGGCCATGGGCCTGGAGGCCCATCAGGCCTCGAAGTTCTACCTCTTCCATGCCACCAAGGGGGAACAGGTCTTCGAGGTGGGCATGGTGCTCCGCAGCGACCACGAGCCCAATCCCGTCAAGCTCCGCAACCTCCTGGGCGCCGACACCCTGGAACTGGTGCCCGTGGAAGAGGCCGAGCGCCTTGCCGGGGCCAAGAGCGGCTTCATCGGCCCCGTGGAGTTCACCAAGGTCCCGATGTACGTGGACCGCAGCCTGGAGGGGGCTCTCAACCTCAGCTGCGGCGCCAACCAGACCGACTTCCACCACTTCAACTTCAACCCCAAGCGGGATCTGGCCCAGTTCAAGGGCTACTTCGATCTCCGCCTCGCGGTGGAGGGCGATGTCTGCCCCCGCTGTGGCAAGGGGCATTACCAGGCCTTCCGGGGCATCGAGGTGGGACAGGTCTTCAAGCTGGGCACCAAGTACTCCAAGTCCATGAACTGCGTCTTCCTGGACGAACAGGGCAAGGAGAATCCCATGGTCATGGGCTGCTACGGCATCGGGGTGACCCGTACCGTGGCGGCGGTCATCGAGCAGAACTACGACGCCGATGGCATCATCTGGCCCTGGCCCGTGGCCCCCTACCAGGTCCACCTCCTGAGCCTGGACGCCGGGAACCCGGAGGTGGCCGAGGTGGCCACCCGCCTGGAGAAGGAGCTGGAGGCCGCGGGCTTCGAGGTGCTCCATGACGACCGCGAGGGCATGAGCCCCGGGGCCAAGTTCAAGGATGCCGACCTGCTGGGCTTCCCCCTGCGGGCCGTGGTGGGTGCCAAGGGCCTCAAGGACGGCATCGTGGAGCTTCGGGACCGCCGCACCAAGGAGGTCCGGAAGTTCGCCCCCGAGGCCATGGTGGCCGAAGTGAGCGCCGCCCGGGATCGCATCCTGGCGGAACTTCAAGAAGCCGGCGGGAGGTAGCATGGCCGAGGGTCCTGTCTACTTGACGACCTTCATCGAGGGGGTGCTGGTCCACGGCACGGCCACCCCCTTCGTTCTGCTGGTTCCGAGTCCCCACAGCCCTCACCGCGGCCTCCTCATGCCGCCCCACGTTCCATGGGCTCCGGGCTTCCTGCCGCCCACCCTGCTGCAGAACCAGATCGCCATCGGATGGTGCATCCCCTTCCGGTTTGTGGATTCCAGCAAGCTGCCCGTGGTCTTCGACGAGCGGACTTCCCGATTGCCCAATCCCTGGCTCCTGCGCCTGGAGGGGCTGGAGGGCCAGCAGCGGCTCTACCTCACCCACCTCCTGCGCACCAAGGGCAATGAGGATGAGCTGCCGCCGCCCCCTGAAGGAGGGCAGTGGGTTTCCGAGAAGGCCCTGGCGACGCTGGATCTCCAGCCCGGCGTCCGACGCCTCTGCCAAGCTGCCATCCAGGCGGTGAAGGAAGGCTGATCATCAGCCTTTCGGGGCATCCTGAAGAACGGGGGACTGGTTGCCATGAAGATTCTTATCGCCGATGACGATCCCGTTTCCCGCTGCGCCCTAGCAGCGGTTCTCCGGGGCTCGGGCTTCGAGGTCCTGGAGGCCGCCGACGGCTCCCAAGCCTGGGAGATCCTGCAGGATGGGCATTCCCCCCAACTGGTGATCCTGGATTGGATGATGCCCGGGCTGAATGGCCTCCAGGTATGCCGCAAGGTCCGGGGACTGGAGACGGCGCGACCTCCGTATCTGATCGTCCTCACCAGCCGAGATTCGAAGTCGGACGTGTTGGAGGCCCTCGAAGCCGGGGCCGACGAGTTCCTTTCCAAACCCTTCGATCCCATGGAGCTCCGCGCCCGCATCCAGGTCGGAAAGCGCCTGGTCAGTCTGCAGAACACCGTTGCGGATCGGGTCCAGGAACTGCAGGCCGCCCTGGACCAGGTCCGGACCCTTCAGGGGATCCTCCCCATCTGCTCTTATTGCAAGAAGATCCGCAACGACCAGGACTACTGGCAGCAGGTCGAGCAGTACATCGCCTCCAACACCGGCGCCACTTTCACCCATGGGATCTGTCCAGAATGCTGGGGCAAACATGTCGTGCCGCAATTGGATGCGATGAAACACCGGGAGGAACCGGAGTAGGGGTCATACGCATTCGCAGACAAAAGCATGAATTCCACCACGAAGACTACAAGGGCACCAAGTTTCACCAAGAAAAGCCTGATGCGTTGACCAGGACACTCAGGCTTGGTTCCGGGAGGGGCAGGTGGCTATGGCACGTTCACGTGCCTTCGCAGCCTGCCCCTCCCGGAACGCGTGCGGCTTGCCGGGTCCGCCTGCGGGCTCGCCCCCGCGTAGCGGGGCGGCCTGAGTGTCCAGCCTGGTGGAGCGCACGGGCTGGCTTTCACATTCGCCCTGGGGCAAAGCCATGGGTCGCTGGTAAGCCCTTGGTGAATCCTTGGTGTCTTCCTGTCTACCCTGTAAACCCCTGCGACCTAAACTCGGGATGCATTTCTAGGGTGTGGGATTGTTCAAGTTGAACGGTTCCACCGTGCCTCTGGATAAGAACGATGGCTTTCCTCAAAGCCCCAGCTTTGC
>Ga0316602_10000135_pt1 | contig 70610 bp, 58 predicted proteins | sample OWC_soil_day10_C_FD_203103 | JGI IMG/M metagenome (GOLD analysis project Ga0316602, IMG submission 203103) | Wetland soil microbial communities from Old Woman Creek delta, Ohio, United States - OWC_soil_day10_CT | ecosystem: Environmental > Terrestrial > Soil > Wetlands | place: USA: Ohio...
TAATTTTATGCTCGGGAATCATAGCGAGTATTTTTAGTAATTATTTATTATTCAACACTTTAAATTTACTAAATAATTCGCTATATTCCTATTTTCTTGTCAACTTTTTTACATCGAACTCACGTTATTTAGAATTAGGTAATCGTAATAGAATTCTCGAGAATGTCATTGCGGGTTTGATTATTGTATTTGTCATGATGATTTCTTTATCAATAATCTATTTCGCCATTAATTCAATTCTCGCGGGTTATGAGATGGGAGCAATCCTTGTTGCACTTTCTGCATTAGGCTGGGGAGGATCCATAACTCTTTCAACATTAGTTATTAGTATATTAATTTTCAGAAAAAAGAGGAGTATGAAACATTTAGTCGCGTTAAGTATCGGGAGTCTGATCCTAGTCTGGCTAACCAGTTTTTATGTTTGCAGATGATCGAATTAATAAGTCGAAATAAAACAGCTGCAAAATACAATATATTTCAGCGAGAGAGATCTGCCCACACTCCCAGTGGGATCTTTCGTGTGGTTCAGCAGATTTATGCGATAAAATCACATAGTAGCAAGTTGAAGTAATAATATGTGCAATAGTCCGATAAATCAATCATGCCTGGCAAAGGAAGGGATGAATGACCTGACTCTTGCCAAATAGATTGCTAAGATTAAATAAGCGGTACAATTTTTCATAATAAAGAATCAACAATTACCCATGTTTTCATCCAAACGAAACGTACTCGAAACCGTTGCTTTGCTCCGGTCTTACAATATAAATCAGGTGGTCCTTTCTCCCGGGTCGAGAAATGCGCCCCTGATCCACACCATCACGCAGCATCCGTTTTTCACAACCCACTTGGTACTTGACGAGCGTAATGCCGCTTTTTTTGCGTTGGGGATTATTCAAAAAACTCGTTGTTCGGTGGCTGTGTGCTGCACTTCGGGAACGGCTTTGCTCAACTATGCTCCGGCGGTGGCCGAAGCTTTCTATGCCAATTTGCCCTTGATTGTGATTTCTGCCGACCGCGCTCCCGAATGGATCGGGCAAATGGACGGACAAACCATTCCGCAGCAAAACGCATTGGCGGGCATTGTGAAGAAACATGTGCAAATTCCCGAAATAACGACAGATGCGGATCATTGGCATGCCAATCGCTTGCTCAACGAGGCTTTGATTGCTGCCACGGCGGGGCAACCTGGGCCTGTACATGTGAATGTGCCGATTTCTGAACCGTTGTTTGACTTTTCCACTCCCGAATTGCCCGAAGTTCGCAAGATTCACTTTGAACAAGGACGAAAAACGGTTGGCAGTTCGGAGTTTGCAAACATATTTCAAAAATCGGAACGAATCCTGATTGTCGTGGGGCAATTGTTCCCTTCAGCGGAACTGAACGGAACCTTGGAATTGCTTGCCAAACAGAAGCATTGTGTGGTGCTTGCCGAGCATCTCTCGAACCTATATTCTTCAGAGTTTATTTTAAATTTTGATACGATTTTTTCGGCTCGCACAATCGAACAAACGCAACTTGCACCTGATTTATTGATAAGCTTTGGAGGTCATGTTGTCTCAAAACGACTGAAGCTTTTTCTTCGGAAAAATCGTCCGCAGCACCATTTCCATCTTTCAGAAAATCGCCAGGTGGTGGACTTGTTCCAGTCGCTTACCCATTTGCTGGAAGTGGACGCCCTTCCATTTTTCCATTCGCTACTATCCGATGGAAATTTCAATGGAGGAGAAGCTTTTTCAGCAAATTGGAAAACGGCTTCGCAAACGATCCCGGAACCATCGCAGCATCTTCCTTTTTCCGATATTTTTGTAATGGGTAAATTTTTTGACCACCTTCCCCAAAACTCGGCTCTCCATTTGGCAAATAGTTCTGTGGTGCGGAATGCTGAATTATTTACGATTGATTCTTCCATCTCGGTGTATTGCAACCGCGGCACAAACGGCATCGAAAGTTCCTTGCCATCAGCCATTGGTTATGCTTCCGTGAGTGATGAACTGACATTCCTTGCGATTGGTGACTTGAGCTTTTTCTACACCGTGGGTGCGTTGTGGAATATTGGAAATTTAAAAAATCTTCGTATATTGCTCATCAATAATCGGGGAGGGGCTATTTTCCACCTTCTGCCTGGAATGAACAAAAGCGCGGCTTTGCCACAATATATTGCTGCCGGACACGATTCCGATGCCCGACTTTGGGCTGAAGCAGCCGGGTTGTCTTATCTGAGTGCGAAGAATCCACTCGAGTTAGATTTGGCGTTGCCACAATTTGTATCCGTCGAAGCAGGCAAACCGCTTGTGTTGGAAGTGTTCACCGAAATAGAATTGAACAAGCTGGCTTCCGACAGCTATTATGCACAATTCAAAAAGTAATAAATAAATTATTATTCACATTATAAACACTTTACTGAATGGGAAAATTCTCTAAAGCATTTTGGGTTGCCAATTCTGTGGAACTCCTCGAGCGATTGGCGTATTATGCGGTTTTCATCGTTATCACGCTCTATCTATCCAACATTCTCGGCTTTTCTGATGGTGAAGCGGGTATCATTGCGGGAGCATTTTCGGCTTTGCTTTATCTGCTGCCAACTTTCGTGGGTGCCTATGCCGATAAAATAGGTTTCCGCAAATCCATCATCATTGCTTTTGGCTTGTTAACGGCCGGTTATGCCAGCCTTGGGGTGCTGCCTACGTTTTTAGCCAGTGCGGGCTATGTGCAATACGGGACAGGCGAGGGAAAAGGTGTTTTTTCAGGATTTTTTCACGACACATTCAATGTTGTGTTTGGTTCGGAAACCACCTATACAGGTCTCACAGCCAGTGCCGAACGATGGGTGATTGTCCCCGTTTTGATCTTGATAGTGGTTGGAGGAGCGTTTATCAAAGCCGTTATTTCGGGAACAGTAGCCAAGGAAACCAACTCGCAAACTCGTGCCAGAGGATATGCCATTTTCTACATGATGGTGAATATCGGAGCCTTTACAGGGAAAACCGTTGTGGATCCGCTACGAAAAAGCCTCGGTGACCTCGGCTTGGTTTACCTCAATTATTTTTCCGCATCGATGACCCTTTTGGCTTTAATAACCGTCTTTTTCCTGTACAAGTCAACACAAACGGCAGGGCAAGGAAAATCTTTTGACGAGATATGGAATGCGCTGATAAAGCTTTGCAAAAATGCCCGTTTGGTGGTGTTGATCCTGATTGTCACCGGATTTTGGGTCGTACAGCAGCAATTATACGCATCAATGCCTAAATACGTGATCCGCATGGTCGGAGCAGATGCTTCTCCCGGCTGGATTGCAAACGTCAACCCCTTAGTCGTTTTCATTTTTGTGAATGTGGTCACTTCCATCATGGCCAAGCGGAAAGCTCTTAGCTCGATGGCAATCGGGATGTTCATTATTCCATTTTCGGCTTTGATTATGGCCGGAGGCAACCTCATTGGCAAAGACTTGGTGCTGGGCCTGCATCCGATCACTTTTATGATGATTCTCGGGATTGTCTTTCAAGCCTTGGCCGAATGTTTTATTTCGCCGCGTTTCCTGGAATATTTTTCCATGCAGTCGCCCAAAGGAGAAGAAGGTCTTTACCTCGGATTTAGCCACTTGCACTCTTTCTTTTCTTCGCTCATCGCATTTATTTCGGCAGGATTCTTGTTGGAGAAATTTTGTCCAGATCCGAAATCGCTCCCTCCTGGAACAGATTACGCAGCAGCTACTGCCAATGCACACTATTTGTGGCTGGTTTTCTTTGCGGTAGGTGCGGTTTCAGCCATCGCCTTGCTCATTTATGGCAAAGTGGTGAATAACATCGACAAGAAAAAGGCGGAAGCATTGGCTTGACATGCTTATCCGGAATGTCGTGTTTTATGACAGCTAACAGTTATTGGCTATTCACTGCTGTACACAATATTTTTTACTCCAAATTTGTATATTCTTTGTTTTGAACTTACTTTTGATAATTCAAAACGGATTAAATTTGACAATATAAAAATGACGACAAAAAATCTACTGCGTATTTCGCTGTTGCTGTCCCTCGTAATCGGCTTTACTGCTTGTGAAAATGGGAAATCACATTTTACTGTGAAAGGAAAAATCGAAGGTGCAGCCGATTCCACGCTTTACCTTTACAAACGGGGAATTACCGGTGTCGATTTGGTGGATTCTGCTAAAATAGGCAAAGATGCAACTTTCGAAATCAAAACCGAGTCGCCCCAATATCCTGATCTGTACGTACTGGCTTTGGGTAAACAAATGATTAATTTGGCGGTAGATTCCATGGAAACCATTGAACTCTCGGGCAAATACAAGACCTTTGCTACGGAATACCAAGTGAAAGGTTCTGTTCAGTCAGATATTATTCGCAAGTTGTATTTCAAGCAATTGGAAGTGAGCCAAACACTAAAACAATTGAAATCTCAATTGGACAAAAAAGAGATTGCTGATTCCACCTACCTGAACCAAGCAAGGCAAAGCACGACCGCCTACCGTGATTTGGCAAAAGATATTATTCTCAATAATTTGAGGGATTTGTCGGCTTATTATGCCTTGTTCCAGCAAATCGACGGATATGCTGTATTCGACCCGTTGGTAAAAGAAGATTCGCACTATTATGCAGCCGTGGCCACCGCTTGGGACACATATCACCCCAAATCGCCCCGTGCCGAGCATCTGAAAAGCTACACCCTCAACACTCTTGCCAAGCGTCGTGCTTTGGAAGGAAAAGCTCCCAGCATAATGGACAAAGCGGCCACTGCGGATGCAAGTGAATTCTATAACATTTCTTTGCCCGGAATCGACGAACGGAATATAGAACTCAAGTCGTTTCGAGGCAAAGCCGTTTTGCTCGATTTCACTATTTATCAAGATGAAAATGCACCTGCACACAATGTTGTATTGAACAAAGTGTATCAAAAATTTAGGAATTCGGGGTTTGTAATTTACCAAGTTTCGTTCAATACTCCAATTCATCTTTGGCGCACTTCCGCCAGTAATTTGCCTTGGGTGTGTGTAAGGGAAGACAATGCAAATTCAGATTTGACCTCACGTTTTAATATTCAGGCTCTACCAACCATGTTTTTAATCAATAAACAGGGCGAAATAGTAAAACGTATTGAAAACAAAGACAATATAAGTGAAGAAGTGACGAAAGTGCTATAAAACACATGCGATAATTTGTTCTATTTCAATTTATCGGCTATCTTTGTCTGCAAGAAAATAGAAGAAAAGGAGTTCTGGTCGTACGGCAAGAATTCTTTTTCTTTTTGTTTCAAAAATGAGTATTATTAATGTATTATAATTGATTTGACCTATGGCCGTAAATTATATGACAGAAGACGGGTTCAAAAGACTTCGGGAAGAACTCGCTATTCTCGAAACAGTGGAAAGACCAGCTATATCCAGACAAATTGCTGAAGCCCGTGACAAGGGAGATTTGTCGGAAAATGCTGAATACGATGCTGCAAAAGAGGCACAAGGAATGTTAGAGGCGAAAATTGCAACCATCAAGAACACATTGGCCAATGCCAGACTTATCAATGAGGGTTCCATTGGCATCGAATTTGTGCAGATTTTGAACAAGGTCACTATCCGAAATATAAAAAACAAGCAGGAAATGACTTACATGTTGGTTGCCGACAGCGAGGCCAACTTGAAAGAGAATAAAATTGCGATTGGAACACCCATTGCCCAAGGACTTCTGGGCAAGAAAGTGGGCGATGTCGCCGAAATCAAGGTGCCATCCGGCTTGATGAGTTTCGAAATAGTGAAAATATCCATTTAATTTCATGTGCCAATATGCCGATGAAGCAATTTGTTGGTTGCAGCGATACAAGCAGATTTCATTGGCATATTAGCACATTATCAAATTGATCTCTATGTCAAGCATATTCTCAAAAATAATAGCCGGTGAAATTCCTTCTTACAAGATTGCGGAGGATGACCGTTATTATGCATTTTTGGATATATTTCCAATGAAAAAAGGACATACCTTGATTGTTCCCAAGCAGGAAATCGACTATCTTTTTGATGTGGATGACGACACCTTGTCGGGAATGGCTGTTTTTGCAAAGACAGTGGCTGTTGCTCTAAAAAAGGCTATTCCTTGCCAAAGGGTAGGAGTGATAGTGCTTGGGATGGAGGTTCCTCATGCTCATATCCACCTGATTCCGATGGACCAGGAAACTGATCTGGTGCTTTCAAATCCCAAATTGAAACTCGAAAAAGAAGAATTTGAAGAAATAGCCCAGGCAATCCGGAGAAATTTGTGATCGAGGGAAAATAGATTGGATATTACCTACAACGGCACTTCCTTATTCTTTCAAGTTCTAAATAGTCGAGCCTTAAAAAGCACTCAATATGCTGTATTACAATAATATATATTGAGTGTTAATTGTGTATATCTGCAAGTTTTTGTATATTTGGTCATTAATTCTTGCAAATATTATATGCTGGCGAAAAAGAAAGATAGCAAACAAAGAGTATGTTTTTCGGGTTAGAGGATACTCTCAGTCAAAGACATCCGATTTATATTTTAGCCAATAAGGTGGATTGGTCAAGTTTTGATGAAGCCTTTGAAAAACTGTACTGTTCCGATAACGGGCGTCCTGCAAAGCCGATCCGACTCATGGTCGGTTTGCTGATTTTCAAACATTTGCGCAATATCTCCGATGAAAGTGTTGTGGAACAATGGAGCGAGAATGTTTACTACCAATATTTTTGCGGACAAAAGGATTTTCTTCCATCAGAACCATGTGAAGCTTCAGAGCTAGTCCATTTTCGCCACAGGATTGGAGAGGCGGGCATAGAGTTGATTCTAAAAGAAAGTATTCGTGTCAATGGCGACGATAGCCATGATCCAACTGCAAGTATTGACACTCCGGTTCAGGAAAAGAATATCACTTTTCCAACTGACAGCAAATTGCATCGCAAGATTATTGACAAATGCAAGGAGATCGCGGGCAAAGAGCGTTTGCCGGTTCGTCAGAGCTACACCCGGACGCTAAAGAAATTAGCCGTCGATCAACGTTTTCGGAATCATCCCCAAAATAACGGTAAAGCCCGCAAGGCAGACAGGAAGATGCGGACGATTGCAGGCCGATTAGTCCGTGAAGTTGAAAGAAATCTTTACCCTGATTCAAAACATCAATCGGGCATTGGCTTGTTCAAACGGATATTAATTCAGAAGAAGGGCGATGGTGGCAAGGTTTATTCAATACATGAGCCTGATGTACAATGCATTTCCAAAGGGAAAGAACACAAAAAGTACGAGTTTGGGAATAAAGTTTCCATCATTTACACACAAACGACAGGCGTGATTGTAGGTGCTTTAGGATTTACGAATCCATACAATGGCCACACTGTCGAATCGGCATTGGAGCAAGCAGAACGTTTGATTGGCAAAGCAACCATTAAAACCCTTATTGGAGACCTACTCTTTATACACAATTATTAAGTAGAAAAGGAGAAGATTTAGTTGTATAGAAAGAGTTGTATTATGAAGATAATATATTGAAATACGGTTGGTTATATTTGATTTGCTGGATTTTATTTTGTATCTTTATAGTATGATACAGAATGAGTTAGGTGGTTTTTTACAGATATCTTTAAGGATAAAAGAATAGATACGCGAGCAAATTTGTTTCTTTCAAGTTTAATAACAAATGGCTCAGCAATTGTCAATCAAAGCTGTACGATGCACTCAGAGAAGATAGGATCCTATAGGATGTTGAACAATGCAAGATGTGGAGAACGTGAACTTAGCCATGCCTTGTATGCCTCATGTGTGGGTAATATACATGGGCGACACCTTTTGTGCATTCAAGATACAACTCAGGTTAACTACTTTTCTAATAAAGAGAGGGTTAAAGACCTGGATGCTAATTTAGGGCGTATCGACAGTAGGGCTTTTGGATACCTTTGTCATCCAATGCTGGTGATTGATGCAGATAAGAATATGCCTATTGGATTTAGTTCTATAAAATTATGGAATCGAAAATGGGAAAAGCCTGAGAAAGCCTATCAGGCCTACAAGAAATTGCCAATAGAGGAAAAGGAGTCTTTTCGTTGGATCAGCAGTGTTACAGAAAGCAGAAAGAACTTGCCAGGCGAGGCAATGATTACAATAATAGCAGACAGAGAGGCCGATATCTATGAAGCACTTTGTAGTATCCCAAGAGAGAATACGCATTTGCTTATTCGTTCCAGTTCAAACAGGCTGACTTGTCATGACAATATGTTGTTGTTGGATAAAATGCAGGGTTGTGATGTTAAGCACACTTATGATATTGAGATAAAAGGAAATAAATCCCGTAAAAGCCGGATTGCACGGATAGATTTACGTTTTGCCTCGGTGGAGATAAAACGGTCAACCCACTTAATTGGAGATTATCCCGGTTCGGTTAAAATGAATTGTATCTATGTGATTGAACGCCCCGAGACAGTACCTGATGGGGAAGATCCAATAGAATGGAGATTATACACCACCCAGCAAATTGATACAATTGAGCAAGCCATGCAATGCGTTCAGTGGTATCGGGCAAGGTGGTATATTGAAGAGTTGTTCCGAATCTTGAAATCAGATGGATTGAAGATCGAATCATCTCAGCTTGAAACTGGATTGGCTCTTAAACGGTTGATGTCCTTTTGCTTGCAAGCAGCATTGCAGATTATGATTATAAAAATAGCCTATGATCAAAAACGAGAGGATTGTCCTGCTAAAATGACTTTTACAGATAGGCAGATACAATTCTTGAAAATTCTCCAACCGACACTGGAAGGGAAAACGGAAAAACAGAAGAACCCTTTTCTTGATAGCTCTTTAGCATGGGCGGCTTGGATTATTGCAAAGTTAGGAAAATGGGGAGGATACACAAGTCAAGGACCTCCCGGATACATCACCATGAAGAATGGATTGGATATTTTCCATATCAAACACGATGCATTCTTACTTGCTTGCGAAGCCATGAAAGATGTGTATAAAGAGTAGATTGGAGACAGGGGATACAAATGGAGTGAAAAAGTAAATGGGACAAGCATCGAGATTCCGAAACCCTTTAATGATAAAAAGCAAAGCAGGTATCGGCAAAACAAACTCCGGAAACAGTTTAAAAGACGTGCCGCCATAGATCCGATCAACAACCACCAGAAGGCCGACCACAGGCTGGGACGCAACTTTTACAAGGGAATTACCGGGGACAACATCAATGTGATGCTGGCTGCTGCTGCATTTAACTTCAAAAGGATGATCAATAAATGGAAATCATCTTTTTGGCCCGTATTTAAAATACAAATTGTTAACTTGACAAAACTCAAGTTCTACCAAATCAACAATAATATAAATCTAAAAAGTATTCAATATACTGTGTTTCAATAATATAATGCGAGTTCGATCTAAGATAACTGACTAAAAAAATAGCATAATAGATATATTTCGATTATCTTTAAAGATTTGAAAATCAAAGTTCTAAATCAAAAAAACGTTCTATTATTCTAAGCAGTCTTGAAGTTACGGATATTTTTTATTTGTGTGATGAATTTTCTTCGGAATTTGATGCCCATTACCCTAAAAAAGCTTTGTGCCAAGACAAGGGAAAGAAACAGCGTAATAAACCCAACCGCTTGTCGGATAGCGAGGCGATGGCTATCCTGATTGTTCTCCATTTAAGTGGCATGAGAAACCTGAAAGCTTATTATCTGTTTTATGCTTGCAAGCACATGAAAGGTGAATTCCCCCAATTGGTCTCCTATAACCGTTTCGTGGAGCTCCAAGGATGGGTATGCTTTCCCTAGTCCTATTCTTGAAGACCTGCCGGATGGGCTAGTGTACGGGCATTAGTTTTGTTGACTCAACCACCCTGGATGTGTGCAACATCAAACGCGAATGGTAACATAAGGCCTTCGAAGGCATGGCCGCCAAAGCAAAAGGCACGGTGGGCTGGTTCTTTGGCGGCAAGCTGCACTGCACCTAATAATCAACGACAGAGGAGAAATCTTGAGTTTTGTCATTACCCCGGGAAATGTGGACGACAGGAAACCTTTGTAAATGGAAGGCTTTGTCAAAAATATATTTGGCAAACTTTATGCCGACAGGCTGTCCCCGAGGACTTCCGGGGCGGAATAGGTGACGGTGTAGTTCTCGTTGACGGTTTTCAGCTTGCTGAAGTCCCAGAGGACGTTCTCCCCGGAGGGGCCGGGGTCCTTGTACTCCACCTGGTATTTGACTAGCTTGTCACCCGCACGCGGGCGGTTGTAGGCGAGGCTGAGCTGGGCATGGGACAAGGAACAATGCGCCAGCAATAAGAATGCAATGAACGGGGGGTGCTTCATATCATGGGTTTTTGAAAATACTGGATCGGCAAGCGTAACTAAATGTGCATGTTGCGCCAAGTGTTAACCATCACGACTCAAAGATAAGTGAATTTTAAGTAAAAAAGCAACACATAAAACACGATATATAGGGTAATTAACATTTTATGCCGATCCAAATAATTAATATACAAGCATTTAAAAATAGGGTATATAGGTCATGTCTTTGCATTTTTTTTCATACAGGGGGCAGCGGTGCTTCTTGATCCCGCATCGTCATTGTTTTGTAATGGGGAATTGATTATCCTTTTTGCCATATTCTTCATAACACAGGAGCTAAGAGTGTGTCACAAATAAAAAGACTGTGTCCGCAAAAGCCAACATTTTTGATCGACTTCTACGGACACAGCTTTTATACACAGTTTTCAAAAGTACCGTGCGAAAACACGGTGCATTTGAGCTTTTTATTTCAATGGTTCTATTTGGAAATTGAACTCATAATTTTTGTACGGAATTCTATATTGTGGCAAAGGCAATGCTCCCCAACTTGTCACGCAACCAACGCCCATTTGGAATTTATCGATACACACATTGGTGTAATTCACTTTTTCTACTTCAGCAGAGTGACGCTGCTCTTTTTCAGGGCCATCGTCAAGCGACTCGATGCTGTAGTTGAGGGCGGAGCCGGAGAATGGATTTTCAGACCTGAACAACAGCCCTTTTCCTGCTTTATTATGAACTTTCAAATAGCGGATATCCGTTTTGTTCCCGTTTTCTTGGGGACGGATGTAAGGATAAAACTGCTCGCCAACACTTTGCTTGTATATGCCTAAATCGGATGAATTATTCCGGTCGGAGTAATTCTCGTAAGGTCCACGTCCGTAATATTCAATCGAACTAAAGCTGACAGGCATTTGCAATTGTATTCCAAAACGGAACATATCGGGAACTTTAGCCGAATCGGAAACCATAAAAAGTTGGTTTATCCCAATCTTTCCGTAATTATCGATCGTATAGGTCATTTTCAGCTTGCCCTTCACGGAAGGTATAGAATAATACCCCGTAACAACCACCGTGTTATTCACCGATTTGTTGGTCAGGGAATCGAGTTTCATGTCGGGGTTTCTCCAAACGCTGTATTTGTTTTGAAGATCTGCACCCATATCGTTGTCGGTGGGAGCACGCCAGAAATTAGGTTTCAATTCTCCGCCATTATCAATCAAAGGAATATTTCGGTAGGAATAGGCATCGATCCAACCCGTCCATTTGTTAAACTCAACGCTGAATTTATCCCCAATCACCTGCAAATAGCTATAGTCGTTGTTTTTCACCTTTATAAAATCATCTTGGCTGGCACCAAAAGATTTGGCTGGTGAAAAGCCTCCGAGCTTAGCGGGTGTGACCGTCAATTGACGTTTTGCCACTTCGAAACCTGGAGCGAGAAGCTGTTTCGCATGTTTCAATTTGAAACTGATATTGAGTAAAATTTCCTTTTCGGGATCTACTTTTTCCAAATCGTATTTCAAAGTATATTCCGCTTTCTTTTGTGGGGCTACGTTCAACTCCGAAACAACTCCCGATTGTGTGACAACGCCGTCTTCAAGCAACTGCCATTCGGCGTAATAATCGGAGAGATCGGTAAAGAAGTTCTCGTTGTAGATGCTAATTTTACCCTTTTGTAAGTCGATGGGTTCGGCCCAGATTGACTGGTAGAAATATTTCACTTCGTGGGCATGGGGATTCAATCCTCTGTCGGGATTGATCAAGCCGTTATCGTTGAAATTGTTGTCGGAAGCATCGTACTTGTTGTAATCTCCTCCGTAAGCATAGATTTCAACCCCTTTGTCGGTGGTTTTGCGAAGTCCCTGATCCACAAAATCCCAAATAAATCCTCCTTGGTATTTTGGGTACTTGCGAATCAAATCCCAGTATTCTTTGAACCCTCCTTCTGAATTCCCCATGGCATGGGCATATTCGCATTGGATTAGCGGTTTCGTTTTTTCCGGATTGCTCGCATAATTCTCACACCCTTTGTAATCCAGGTACATCGGGCAATAAATATCGGTAAATTCATTTCCACGTGCTTGTTCATACTGCACGGGACGGCTGCTGTCCTCGGCTTTCACCCACTTGTAGCAAGCCTCAAAATTAGGACCGAAGCCCGATTCATTTCCAAGCGACCAAAAAATCACCGAAGGGTGGTTGAAATTACGTTGGACATTGCGTTCGTTACGTTCCAAATGCGCCTTGGCAAAGGTCGGGTTTTTGGCAAGAGTCTTTTCTCCATAACCCATGCCGTGGGTTTCGAGGTTGGCTTCGGCCACCACATACAAACCATATTGGTCGCACAATTCATACCACAACGCATCATTGGGATAATGGCAAGTCCGTACCCCATTGATATTTAATTCTTTCATTACCTTGATGTCCTGAATCATCCGCTCTCGGCTCACGTAGTAGCCTTCGTCGGGATCCATGTCGTGACGGTTGACTCCCTTGAACAATACCGGCTGCCCGTTCACCAACAATTGGGCATTCTTGATCTCAATCTTGCGAAAACCGGTCTTCAACGGGATAACTTCCAACGTTTTGCCACCGGAGCTTACAGTGGCAACCACACTATACAGATTTGGCGTTTCGGCTGTCCATTTCAAAGGATTGTCAATATCGATCGATGCTTTGATCCGGCCTGCTCCCGACACATTTTTTTCGGCAACTTTCTTTCCTGCAGCATCAAGCAATGCCAGATTGACACTCACATTTCCCTTGGTGGTGATCACAGCTTCGAGCTTGCCGTTGCGGTAGGCATTGTCCAAACCGGCCGTGATGCGAATGTCTTCCACCCGTTTTTTGGTGCGGGAATACAGCCAACAATCGCGTGCCACTCCCGAAAGACGCCAAAAATCTTGATCTTCGAGGTAAGAGCCGTCACACCAGCGGAACGCTTGAAAAGCAATCAGGTTTTTCCCGGGCTTCAGATAAGGCGTGATGTCAAATTCGGCTTCCAGCTTGCTGTCCTCGCTATATCCTACATATTTCCCGTTGACCCAAAGATACATGTTGGAACTTACCGCTCCAAAGTGGGCGATAACATCCTTCCCTTTCCAATCGTTGGGAATCACGATTTCTCGGCGATACGAGCCCACATGGTTGTTTTCTTCCGGAACAATGGGGGGATTTATCGGAGATTGGTTTCTCCACGGATAACCATTGTTGACATACACTGGCTGGCCAAACCCCTTCAACTCCCAAATGCCCGGGACAGAGATCTTGCCCCAACCGTTGTCGTCGAATCCGGTTTTGAAAAAATCAAGCGGACGAAGATTGGCATCTTTGACCCAGTTGAATTTCCACCAACCATTGAGCGAAAGAAAATTTGCGGACGATTCCTTACTTCCTTTGGCTGCCATCGATGCCGATTCATAAGCAAAATAGCTGGTGTGCATCGGCAACCTGTTAACGGCATTCACATTGGGATCAAGCCATTCATTCTTTTGGGAAAAGGCTGATGTTGCGAGTGCAAAAAAAAGAACTTGAGAAAATAATTTGATCTTCATTTATTTACGGGTATATTTAGAAAATAAAAATTGTTTCAAAATGTGTTGCAGCTAAGCTGCTTACTGACCGTGAACAAATATATTGAAAAAACTTCAGGTTAAAAAGGCCGACAAGAAAAACTATGCTTTTTTTACAATAAGTCAGTTTTATAACACAAAAAACGAGCAAGTTCACGCACAACCAAAAGATTGCAATATAAAATGCCACCCAAACGAATCCTATATCCGCAAGAAAACAAGTATGACCGATGTTCAGCACAATAAGTGTTGTATGAAACCGCCAAAGAAAAATGATAAAGCAATAAACAAAATCGATTGCCTTTTTGGCATAGATCTCCGATGGCCGAAGCCACTAAATTTCATTTATTATTCCCAATTTAAATATTAGACAAGTAATCTATGTATATGGACCGTTTACTTCTCTTTTGAAACAAAATAACGATTTTTGAACGTTTTTTCAGGCAAAAAGGCTGAATCTACGGATAATTTGATATACCTTTGCCAGACTAAAATTAGTGGAACATAAACAATAATAGTATATAGAAATATGTGTGGATTTGTTGGGGCTTTCGAGCTTAAAAGTGATGCGGAGATTTTACGCCCTTTGATTTTAAAGATGGCAAAAAGAATTCGTCATCGTGGCCCGGATTGGTCTGGAATTTATTGTGGAGATAAAGCAATTCTTGCCCATGAGCGCTTGGCAATTGTGGATGTTGCTTCAGGTGGACAACCACAGTACAGCAAGGATAAGAACTTGATATTAGCCGTAAATGGCGAGATTTATAATCATCAGGAAATTCGGGATCGTCAAGCCGGCACCTACGAATTCCAATCCAAATCCGACTGCGAAGTCATTCTTTCCCTCTATCGGGAAAAAGGCATCGAACTCTTCAACGAGCTAAATGGGATTTATGCTTTCGCACTTTACGACAAGGAAAACGACTCGTTTCTGATCGGACGCGACCACATCGGAATCATTCCCCTTTATTATGGATACGATTCTCTCGGACAATTTTTCGTCGCCAGCGAATTGAAGGCACTTGAAGGCGTTTGTGTGGAGATTAAGGAATTTCAACCGGGACACTACTACGACAGCCGCGAAGGAAAAATGGTACGTTGGTACAAACGCGACTGGATGGAGTACGATGCGGTGAAAGATAACGAATCGAACATCGACGAATTAAGGGAATCCCTTGAAAATGCAGTTCATCGCCAACTCATGTCGGATGTCCCATACGGCGTTTTGCTTTCCGGTGGCCTTGATTCTTCCATCATCTCTGCCGTTGCAAAAAAATATGCAGGAAAAAGAATTGAAGCGGGCACCGACCAAGACGCTTGGTGGCCGCAACTCCACTCTTTTGCCATTGGCCTAAAAGGTGCGCCCGACTTGGTGGCCGCACGCAAGGTAGCCGATTACATTGGCACGATACACCACGAAATCAATTTCACCATCGAAGAGGCACTGGATGCTTTGAGCGATGTTATTTATCATATTGAAACCTACGACGTGACAACCATCCGGGCTTCCACCCCGATGTATTTGTTAGCTCGTTTCATCAAGTCCATGGGTGTGAAAATGGTGCTTTCAGGAGAAGGCTCCGATGAATTATTCGGTGGTTACCTCTATTTCCATAAAGCTCCGAACGCAAAAGAATTCCACGAAGAAACCGTCCGCAAAATGGACAAGCTCCACCTATACGACTGCCTCCGCGCCAACAAAACGCTTGCAGCTTGGGGTGTAGAAGGCCGCGTACCGTTCTTGGACATCGAATTCATTGACACTGCCATGCACTTGAACCCCAAAGACAAAATGTGCGGTCATGGCAAAATAGAAAAGCATATCCTGCGTAAGGCATTCGAAGACTATCTTCCGGAAAGTGTTACCTGGAGACAAAAAGAACAATTCTCAGACGGGGTTGGTTACAATTGGATAGACACGTTGAAGGACGTGGCAAGCAAAAAGATCTCGGACGATCAGATGGCCAAAGCCGCTGAAAGATTTCCAATCAATCCGCCCATGTCGAAGGAAGAGTATTGGTACAGGACCATGTTTGAAGAACATTTCCCATCGTCTTCAGCAGCTCAAACAGTTCCATCTGTCCCTTCGGTTGCTTGCAGCACACCTGCTGCATTGGAGTGGGACGAAGCGTTCAAGAACAGCATCGACCCATCCGGCAGATCGGTTCTTTCTGTTCACGAATCTCCCAGTGGAAAATGATATTTGAAGCAAAGGTTTTGAAAATCGTGAATTAACCTCAATAAATATAAGAATAAGGCTACCCCTAAAGGTGGCCTTATTTCATCTATGAGGCATGTAAACCTACTTTGGAGAGGTTGCTACGGTCAATGTAATAAGTTGAAATTTCCGTGATTTGAAAAACGAGGACATTTATTTCAATCGCCAAACGCTGACCTGTGAAAGCTTCACCTCTGAGCTTCTGGAACTTTTCCGAAGATTCACAGTGAGGTCGGAAGGCTGCTTTTCCAAAGAAAAATGCTCTTCCAAAATCTGTTTTATGCCTTCGAAAGAGGTCACAGGTTCCCCATCCCGCTTGAATCCTCCAGGATAGTATTCTTTCCGTATGTTATTTGTTTCCCAATCGTAAGTGGATGCCAAAACAAGCGTTCCACCGCGATTTAACCGTTCGTGAATGCGTTGCAGAAAATCGATAGGATTAGTCAGTTCTTCCAGCAAATTGGAAACAATGATGAAGTCATAACCAGTATAAACGGGCTTCAAGTTGTTGGCATTATCCTGCATGAAAGTGATTTTCTCTTTTCCTTCGCCCAATCGTGTTCCGGACAGCAATAGCTCCCGATAGAATACCAATTCATCCTCATCCTTCACAATGTAGCGAACAAATCCCCTTTCCTGCAATTGAATAGGCATCCGGATAAACCGTGCGGAAAAATCAATGGCAGAGATAGATTCAACATGTGGGGCAAGTTCAAATGCCAACCGGCCAGTGCCAGCATTAAGGTCAAGCACTTTGCCTATTTTCTTGCCTTGCGTATGATCTAAAATAAAACGGGCCAGTTCCTTGTGAAAATTGTTTTTCGTCCCAAAGACATCGCCCCAATTGTTTTCGCAAGAGTTTGCCACCTCATTGTCCGTTTCATACTCATCGTTTTCGATTTGGAGCGGTTGTTCAGATTGCACGATACGGAACCCAGCATGCTGATAGAAATGGCGGCGGAAAGCATACCGGGAATGCAAAGTCGCCTCATTTCCAGTAGAAATCCACGATCCACCTTTAATCAGGTTGTGCTTGCCGTCGAAAGTGGGTGTTGAAAAATCATCATACATCGGATGAACGCCAAAACCAGGAAATCCAGTGATCGGTGTTTCAGTCCATTGCCACACATTGCCAACGACATCGTAGAAATCACCGTTCCGGAACATATCCACGGGACAAGGCGAGGCAAAATGTTCGAGGCTGATATTTCCGGGGGCTACATTCCAGTCCGTAACATCAGTAATCTTGCAATGATCCACCAACCTGTACCATTCCGCCTCTGTTGGCAAGCGGAAGGCCTTTCCCTGTGTTGCCGACAGCCAGTTGCAATAAGCCTTTGCCTCCAGATAATTCACCTCCACAGGCCAATTCCACGGCATCGGGATTTCTTCGGCTACAAGCCTCAAGCGATATTCCTCTCCATCTTTTCGCCAAAAGAGCGGCATGGAAGCCTGCTTGAAATTTCGCCAATTCCAACCTTCTTCCGTCCAATAACTTTCGGTGTTGTATCCATTGTCGTTGATAAAAGCCAAGTATTCCTCATTTGAGACGAGCATCTGAGTGGCGTAAAAGCCCTCTACTTGCTCCATTCTGCTACCATATTCGTTGTCCCAGCCATACAGCGGATGGTCTAACGTTTTTCCCAATTTCATTTCGCCACCCGGCACAGGCAGGAAAGTGTTTGACGGTGCGCTTCCCCGCTGTTGGCAAATTTCGCCAAAACGACCACTCACCACTTTTTCGAGCGGCAACTGTCGGATTAGCACCGACGATGTTTCCAGATGAATCCGTTCATGCTCGATGCCCATCAGGACTATCCAAAAAGGGTCGTTCCAGCTTATGGGAAGGTTCAATGGAGTGCGATCAATCACGTCCAATATTAGGCTCTTCGCCTTTTTCCTATACTCACGAACGTGATCCACGGGCGGCCAGTCGTAGTGGGTTGCATCCCAATCATCCCAGCTCATTTCGTCCACGCCGATGGCAAAAATGGATTCGAAAACAGGATTCAAGCGGGAATCAATCAATTTGGCCAAAAACAATTTGTTGATAAAGAAAACAGCCGTATGTCCCAGATAGAACAAAATCACATGACGCAACGGATCTCCTTTTTGATAAAAAGTATCATCGTCGGCTAGTTGTGTATATAGTTTTTCATCAATTTCCCAAGTTTTCAAAAAATATTCCCGGATTTCGTCTCTTTTCAATTCAGGAGTGCCGTCTTTGAGATTGATAGATTTTGCTAATAGATTTTTCATATATGTCACAAGTTCCTTGTTTCTGAGAATAAATTGGTTTCGATTGATAAAACGTCATCTCAAAAGTAATGCTTTTGGGAATGTATTCATCGAAAGAAAGAAAAAAATCAGCCAATTTGTTTCGATAAAAATGACGCACCAACGAATTCCCATTTTGAGGTAAAACAATTATGATTGAAAGCTGTTCAATTGAAATTAAAAAGAAAGGGAGTCACTAGTTATTGAAACGGAAAAAATGAAAATCAGGATGCAAGTACAATCTTTCCTATATTAGAGGCCATTGACTCCATTGAAAAATGATTTTCATATTCCTTTTTTCCGTTGTTTACTAATCTTTGATATAAATCATCATCTGAATAGACTTTTTCGAGTGCCTTTAACAAAGACCCCTTATCCTTGGAAATGAGCAAACCTGAATATCTGTCTGTTATATAATCAGATATTCCCTTTGATTTTGTAATTATAACAGGCTTCCCCATCTGCATAGCTTGTAGTATTACCAATTGTCCCGCCGAAATGGTGGTGTCTTTTAACGGAATCACCACGCAATGGCTATTACGCATATAGTGAAGCATCTTTTCGTTGAAACAATCATTGTCTATAACTACATTGCTTGCGGTTTCTCTTTTATATGTATCGCAAGCAATACGAACTTTATAATCAGTAACTTCGAGAACATCAACAAGAAAATCGTAATCACGATTGCTGCGACCAGTGGAAAAAATATACTTTTCCGACAGGAGAGCAGCATCTATGGAGGGGGTATCGAGGCATTCCATCCCTAATCTTACAAACTGAAACTTTGCAGCCGGTAAATGGAATAGCTCGCTGTAATGGGCGCATTCTTCTTTCGAAAAACAAATAAACAGGCCAATGTATTTACTTTTGACTGAAAACTCCATATAGCGATGGTAAATCCTGCCGAGAAGGCCCTCTTTTTTTTTATAAATAAATTGAAGGACAATCAAGTCATTGATTTTTTTAAGAGCAAACAAGCGACAGAAAAATGCAAAGTTTAATGCATAGAACTGTTGGTAACCAATCACTCGTCCCAATCCCTTACGTCGAAAAACCATCTTTAAAGGGAATAAAAAGTATTTTAATATTCTGAATAAATCTGCAAATGGGGAATTTCGGCTACCATTGCTAACACAGAATTCAACTTGGACATCTTGCTTGAGGGCTTCTTTTAACGTCTCACCAAACGGCCAGCCTGCCTTCGGTTCGAAATCAACCAAAAGGGTATTCTTCATCTTCATGCTGTTTTTGCTTGGAGATATACAGCTATCAACTTTTCGTAATACGCTGCTTCCGAAAAATAATCTAAAGCACGAGTTGCTATCTCCAATGATTGAAAATCACCTTTTTTCTCAATTTGGTGAAAAAAGGATGAAATTTTTTCTTTAAGATTATCCATATTGCCGGCTTGAAATAATAAGCCGTTTGTTCCATCTTCAATCAACTCGGGTATGCCGCCAATCTCAGCACCCAGGACGGGAGTTCCCAAACAAAGCGATTCGATCACGCTCAGCGGGTTATTTTCATACCAAATAGAAGGTATCACCGAAAAGGCCATTTTTTTCAACAATACTTCGACTTGCGTTCTGGATTGCTGCCCCAAGAAAATGATATTTTTATGATTGGTATACTGTTTCCGCAGTTCATTCTCCATCGGCCCGGTCCCTGCGACGAAGAGCTGATAGGGCAAGCAGGCTGCTACCTCTAGAAGTTGTCCAATACCTTTTTCGTCAGACAATCTTCCCACATAACAATATGCGGTTTCTCTTTCCTGCTGTTGTCCGTCAAAAGTATCTTTTAGGCCAAACAATGGCAGAAAGTTATGCAACACAGTCAGCTTTGCCTCCGGAAACCCGCCTTCGATCATTTTGTCCTTCATGAATCGACTTGGACAAATAAAAACATCCGTATTACGGATCAATCTTTCTCTATTCCAAACCTGGGCTTCTATATATGCAATTAGGCTTCCAGGAAGACTTCCTTTCATACATTTTTTTGTTAGGACAGCAGTTGGTTGGGTTAGGCAAAGTTCACAAACTTTACCTTCACGCAAAAAAGAGTATGTGGGGCATATCAATTTGTAATCATGAAGTGTCCACATCACTCTTACGCCTCTGCTTTTTGCTATTTCAGCCACAATTGGCGACAGATATGAATGTACATTATGCAAATGTACAACATCGGGGGAAAAGTCATCCAGCAAAGCCTCAAACTTTCTCACCACCCCGTCTTTTCCTAAAAGCCTTTTCACGGCTCCAACTTTGTCTGAAATCTCTCCGCCGGAGAATGAAACTTGACAGGGAAAATAGCTTTGCCAATCGGAATCAATATTTTGGGAATATTGCATGGCAAAGAATGCGACCTCATGACCATGCTCCCTGAGGATTTTTTCAATGCCCATTGCCACAAGGCAATCGCCTCCACGAGGATAATAGAATTTATTTACAAGTAATACCTTCATCGTGACAGATTATTTTTGCTTTGCAGGAAAATATCGACAATGCGTGTTGCTGCACTTTTGGTTGAGAGCTTTTCTCTAATAGCAATGCAATTTTTATGATATTCTTCATTTCCGACAATAGCGACCAGATCTTCTTCATTCCAATTGTCCTTTGCTATTCCCAATCTATTGTTTTCAATGAAGCCGGATAAAGCCGATACTCTATTACAGATGACAGGTGTGCCAGAAACAATGGATTCTGTAATGGATACCATGTTCAAGTCATTCTTTGTTCTAACCAATGAGGCGTATGACTCTGACAGGTAAGAATTAAGTTCTTGGTGGCTGACAAATCCTAAAAAGACAATATTCTCTTCAAGGCTCAGCCTTCCAACTAATTGCTTCAGTGTTGCCTCCAATGGTCCTCGTCCCGCGATTAAAAGCTTAAAGCTTTCGTATCCTGACATTTTTAAAAACTCGCTAAAAATATCGATAACCTGATCTATCTGCTTGCGTCCTACCAGCTGAGCGATCACTATAAATTGCTGCTTCTTTTGCCTAGAAAGCTTAAACTGAGAAATATCAATGCCATGGTCAACAATTTGAGCAGAGACATGGGCAATATAATTCGAGATGAACTTCACGGCAGGAAAAGACCGACCAATGGTGACCCTGACTTTTCGAAAAAACAAGGTGACAATCAACCTATGCCACAACCGGGACGGAATGGTCTTCATCTTCCGCTGATGTGCGACCAATTCCTGCCAGATAACGGTTTTCTCAGGAGCTACCAGCGCTGCAAAAAAAGTGTGAAATCCAAATGCCTCGCTGGAGAGAATCATGTGATAGTGCTTTTCCTCTTGTTTGATATACTTGTACATCTTACTAGAGAAAGGCAATGCGGCTGGCAAAATGCCTTTTCCTTCATTTTTAAAGAACACTAGTTCGAAATCGTATTCTTCTTCTTTTTGAGGTCGATAGTCCTCCATCGCCAACAAAGTCACGCGGTGTCCCAATTCAATAAATGCCAAGCACATATTATATATCATGGTGTCTTTAATCGATTCCACTTCAGGAATCAGATTTTCTTCCCCCGAGAAAAGGATTGGATTCAAAACAAGAATGTTCATCATTTTTTCCGAATATATAATAAAATACTGCTACGCCGTATAGACTGATTCCAATTCTGAAAGCAAAGCTGCAGGGGAAAAATACGTCCTATAGTATGCCTCTTGTTCCCGTTTCATAAGAAGCTTGTCGAAACTATCATCTGTTACATAGATAAGCTTTTTGGACAAATCAGTCACATCGCCTTGTTCAAAAGACAGGGCGGTGCGGCTTTCCAATATATTATCCAAAAAATATGGCAAGTCACTTACCACAGCAGGCGTATTAAAATAATAGGCAAAAGAAAGAACACCAGATTGAGTGATCGTCAGATAAGGATAAACGACACAAGCTGCTTGCTGGAACAAAGCTCTTAGCTCATGGTCATCTATAAATCGGTTAAGGAAGATAACTTTATCCTCATTCCCCCATTGCCTCTCGAAATAAATAAGTCCTTTGCCCGCAATCACCAAATATTTTGAGGCAAGCAAGTCAGATTGCATATAAGCCTTATACAAAAGTTCAACTCCTTTGTATCGGTCCACATGACCAAAAAACAAAATATAATCGGAGATGCCAGACAGCTCTGGAATAGAGCATCCTCCTTGAGCAATGGAATCGGTAATCAATGTTGGAAACTGGTGATATACAATTTTCTTCTCAGGATATAGCTTGCGAAGTTGCTCGTACTGCTGACGACTGGAGGTTACCAGTAATTGGGCAAAAGAGCGGTTTCTTACGGACTGGCTATAGATATATCTTTTTACCCAATCTTCGATTATTGAACCTGAAACCGATAAGTGGGGATAAAGGTCATGAACAGTATAGATCACATTTACCTGTGTTCTTATTTTTTTCATGAAATGGCCGAGTACATAATCCAAAGTTAACGAATGAACGCAATCAATGGAAAGCTCGTTGCATATTTGACGAATACGATTTACTAGCTTAGAGGGATAAAGTTTGTATTTTATTCTGTTTAACCTCCCATCAGGAATCCTGTAGATAAACGTCGGGACATCTGGATCAATCAATCCACCATATAAATCTTCTAAATCAACAACATATAATACTAAAACATCCACATGACTTGACTTAGCCATCGTGTTGATGATTGCAGAAGCAAAGTGCACCATGCCAATAGCTTGTTCCGAACAAATATATAAGACTTTTTTTTTCATAATAACTTGATATTAAGCAATGCAATTCCTTGCTAATTCCGCTGAATAAGCCTCATAAGAGTCTTCCTGCCTGTCACCAAAAGTATAGCAACAAAGCAAATTGCCCCCATCAGGAAAAGAATAATTTTATTATCAACACAATAATAAATAAAAATCCCGCAACACAAAGAGAAAAGAGCAAAAAAGAATAAGGGACTGACTCGAATCTTAAAATATCTCCTAGTATCCACAATTCTATATACAAATAGATAAAGATAGGTCAATATAGAAGAGAAAACAGCACCATACAAATGGAAATAACCGATCAATATAAAATTCAGTATGAGGTTCAACAAGGTAGCGGAAACAATTGAAGGAAGTGACTTGGAGGACTGGAGGGAACACTGGTAGCCCAAATCTAGAAAAGCAGACATTCCCGTGAAGACGACAGAAGCCAGCATGAGACAAATATATAGAAGGCTCTCTGAATAGGCAGCACCAATAAAGAGATCAAAAAAGACCTTAATAAAGAAAGATGCCGCAAGAGCTAAAAACACTAAAATAAAAAAATACTGGTTAAACACCTTGCTAAAAAACACATCTTTATCCTTAGATCTATATTCGCGAATAGCAATTTCTTGCCAAGATTGATAAAAAATGATGGATATCAGAAACAACATATCTGAAAATCGCAAAGCTATGGCAAACACCCCATTTTCTTCAAAACCGAGAAAATGAGTAATAAACAAACGGCAAGAAGAACTGATCAGCCACCAGCAAGCGACCCCAGGGATAAGCGGCAAGGTATATTTTAGCAAAGCTTGAATCTGTTCAGGAAAGGTACTCTTCCATGAATAATATAGAGAAAAGAATCCGACACGCCATTCGATATAAACGATGCAAACCAGACGAGAAACAATATTAGCTATGTAGAACGACCGGATGCCTAATTCACCATATTTGAGGAGGATAAAGCATAGGCCACACGCCAAAAATGCCGACAAAATGTTCACTTGGACAAAAGCCAACGTCTTATTTATTCCCCTCAATGCTTGAACTTGAACATCAAACACACAGTACGACAATAGCGTCAACAACAGGTAGGGAAAGTATTGAATCGGATAGAAAAAATTCAGAAGTGTCGTCAAAAGGGTAACGATAAATGAATTCCCCCATATCACCGTAAAAGCGGAAGAAATCACCTGCTTGAAATGGTCCTCGTCTTGCTTATGCAGCAAAAAGCGGAATACCCCATCCCGCAAATCCAAAGTCACAAAAGAAATAGACAGGAACAAGATCGTCATGGACAAATCATAGTACCCAAAATCCTCTTTGGATAGAAAATAAGTATATAAGGGCAACATCAAAACCATAATCAGCTTTGAGCCAATGTTTCCTATCGCGTAAATAAAAGTGCCTTTTATTAATCTGGAAACTCTGTTTGATTCTTGACTCATTCCAGTTCGATATTAGAATATCTATCTCTTAATAGCCGCAAAGACAATCCCATCAATACCATCATAAAAAATCCCCGATTGTGCGTCAATGTGGTATCGGCAATCAGCTCAATTCCAAAAAAGGCAACTATGAGCAATATGATTAAGACAAATTTGGCAGATTCCAGTCCCTCATGGAAGCGGTATTTTACAGCATTTTTGATGACATAAAACCAAAAATAAAAAAAAATCAGAAAACCGGCAATACCATATTGGGCTAACGAGGGATAGTAAGCATCCGCTATGAAAGCCGGATCTTGATCAGTAATCCCTTGGATCATATTCAAACTATATACATAATAGATGTCGGAGTAATATTTTGCAGAAAAAAATGTTCCATAGCTCGAGAAGCCGGAGCCGAAAGGAAAATAGTCGAACAAGACTTGCCAAGCTCCCCAGTACATGGCTGGACGTGCAAAGGCATCTTCCAGTTCGTTTGAAGACATATTCTGGGCTCCGTAAATAAAGTAAAAATATATTTTTTGCCAAGCCACAACAACCACCAAAGCCAACACCACCAAAGAAATGATGACCGATTTCAGTGAAAACTTAAATCGAATGTCCTTATAGTAGAAGATGGAAAAAATACCGGCTAATGCAACAAAGCCAAAAGCTTTAGCTTTAGCTGAAAACACAGCCACGAAGAGCATTAAGATAAAAACTACGAGGTTTCTTTTCGTAAAATCACTCACAAAGAGATAAAGCATTGCTATAAAAGTGGCCGCCGTGGCATACCTAGAGGGATGACCCAGAAAATAATGCATCTTAGGCGTAGTGAGCAGCAGGCAAAACATTGCAAAGAAACAAGCGTACCGAATGATTTTCTTTTGTCCCGATGTTAGCTCCACCGCTATCGTATAAGCACAAAAAAATCCGAGAAAAGGTTTTATCTCGACCACGGCATCTTGCAAAATAGCTGATGATGCATTCGAATGAATTAAAAAAGAATAGATAATATAAAAGAGGAATATTCCAAACAACCAAAACCAATAAGATTCAATCTTTACCTGCCTTACATGAACAAACGAAAAAAGAGTGAAAAGGCTAAGTATCAGAGCCAGTACCTCATCTATATAGCTAAAGTGCAGATTGGTATCAATAAAGTCATAGAACAACACTCCGAAAAAAAGACCTATGACCAAGAATCCGCAGAGCAGCCTGTTGGTCATGTTGGCTCTTACCTCGTTCAATGAATTATTTGGAAACCGATCTCCTTCCATTTCTATTCGAAGTTACTTGTTTCGAGATAGTTCCATGGCAATAGTATAAACATGCCGGATCTTGTCTTCCCGAATAAACGTATTCAATTGGGAAACCGAGTGCTTGCTGGCTTTACCTATTTCTACCGTAAACAGATTTAGGTCGGATATACTCGACAGTAACAAGGCATCAGGAACTTGATCCAAGGCAACCGCATCAACCACAAGTAGTTCGTAGTCTTTTCTTAATTGTTTGAAAATTTGATCCAAAACCTTGCTGGAGTACATCTCCAAGGCTTCCAATTGATTTCCAGCGGGAATAAGATCGAGATCCGGATGCATTTCTGATTTCCTCACAATGTCCTGCTGAGTGGCTGATTTCAAAATATAGTTGGAAATGCCTTTTGCTGAAGTCAAATTCAGGCGACGCGAAAGAGAGAAACTTACAAAATCGAGATCGACGACAAGAGTCTTAAATCCAGCCCTTGCAAAACTTTCTGATAGTTTTAGAACAAGATCGGCTTTTCCTTCCGCTGGCTCAATTGAAGAGACGACAATCACCCGGCCATCTGAACTGGTCTGCAATTTTGCAAGAATGTTTGTACACAGGCTACGCAAAGCAAGCGCATTATCTCCATCAAGAGAGATCGGATCAAAAACCTCGCATTCCGCAAAGGTTTGTAGTTGCATGGAAGAATCCACTTTCTTGTTCGTGACAATTAGGATACAAACCGTAATTGCTGCAATAAAGAAGCCGCCAACCAGAGCCGCCAACAACAAGATTATTTTTTTTGGAGCGACAGGCTTTATCAAAGCATAAGCCTGATCCACAACTTTGGCTTTCGCTTCGGTTGATGCAAGTGTAAGCTGTGTTTCTTCCATTTTCTGCAACAGAAACAAATAGATCTGCGATTTAAGTTCTTGCTGGCGTTTTAAATCAACATATTCACGTTCCATTCGTGGCATCTGGCCAACTCTGCTATTCACTTCAGATTCAATCTCTTTTGAATCAGCTTGAGAGACTCCAATATCATTCTTTGCATTTTGAAGGCTAACCAAAAGATTTTTGTTTAGCAATTTAAGTTGCTCATCAATAGCCTGAATGACTGGATTCTCTTCTTTTGAATTACGCAGAATACGCATACGATACAAAACGATATCGTTGTATTTGTCAACGGCTGAAACTACACCAGCAGGTAATCCAATACTTGAAGGAAGCAATTCGAATCCATTAGATTTTCTTTTAATCTGATTTTCTATAGAATTTATGATCGCTAATTGAATATTCGACGTAGAATTTTTTTCCTGTAATTGAGAAATTTTACCTAATGTGAGCGATAGTTCTGTGCCTGCATCGACAAATTTATTTGCCTTTTTATAAGACTCTATATTAGCTTCGATGCCATTCAATTCACTGTAAAGACTGTCAATCCTAATTTTAAGAAATTGGGTGGTATTAAAAGCTGTTTTATTTTTATCAGACAAAGCATCAATGTTATACTGGCGAATAATTTCATTCAATATATCTTTGCCCCGTTGACGAATTTCATCTTCGATAGATAATCCTATTACATCCGTTTTCTTGTTCAGTGTTGCAATTTTCAAATTTTCTTTCAAATTCTCAGCTACAGGATCCAATCCGCCCACAGTTATATTTAATTTATATGGCAGTGACATCTTCGCTGCATTATTTGCGACAAGACGAAAAGTTCCAAGACGAGTCTTTATACTTGCAGGAAGTATTTTGATGTCATAGCTTCCCAAATCCGCTTTACCAGCTTTTACATATACGTTGATTCCCTCTGATTCCACTTTCACTTTGAAAGAAAAATAAGTAGATAATGTATCTATAACCGATGGATTAGCCTCTATTAAGATCGGACTATTTTTATAGAGAGACTTATTTACTGGAAATTTAGCTAAATCATAGGTCGTAAATAGATTTAAGGAAGAGACTACCTTTCTAATAATATTTTGAGAACCAAGTATTTGCATTTCATCTTCTGTACTTTCAGAAGCTAACATGCTACCTATTCCGCCTCCAAAATTCTTCATCATGGCAGTAGCCATCATGGATGATGCTTTTTGATCCTCTTTTTTCACTATTAGACTTGCCGAAAGGGAATATACCGGCTCTTTAACTTTTATGTAAACAATCGCAAAAACGAGACAAACAGATATAATAGCAGCAAACCATTTCCAATATTTAATGTATTCCGAAAAAGCATTTGCTAAAAAATCTTTATCTTGTGATGTTGTAAAATTGCTTTGCAAAGATTTGCCCATAAGATTGATGAAATTATTTTGTAATTGCAAATATGGTAGCCATCGTGGATACAACACCCATTGTCAAGCTAACTATAGACATGGTAAGAGAAGTCCTATACTGCTTTTCTTGCCCCATGACAGCATCCCCTTGCCGTTCCTTATTAGGCACAACATATATTAAATCATTGGGCTTCAGGTAAAAATAAGAAGATGACATAAAATCATTTTTTGTCAAATCATAAACATAGTATTCTTTCTTCCCTCCGTCATCACGAATAAGTCTGATATTATTTCTTTGAGCAAAAATAGATAAATCCCGTGCTTGCGAAATAGCATCAATGATGGAGACTCTTTGTCGGTCGTAATATTGTGTGCCGGGAGAGTTGACTTCGCCCAAAACTGTGACACGGAAACTAAGCAAACGTAGTGTTACTATTGGGTCTTTGATGTATTCTTTGAGCCGCGATTCCACCTCAGCTTTTGCTTGTTCGACGGTCAGACCACCCACTTTCACTTTTCCCAACGAAGGGATGGTCACAAATCCCGTTTCATCCACCAAATAGCTTTGATAAGTTGCGTTATTGGTCACATTCGATGAGGAAGGGCTTTGTGAGATTACAGGCGACAAATTGAAAGGAGTCGCAGCTTCCGGATTGATTGCTGCAGATACAATAATTCGAAGTTCATCGTCGGAACGAATTTTGATTTGGTAGTTATCTTGTGTATTCACCGTGGCCAGGCCTTGTTGGTATTTGTCGAAGTCTTGAAAATAGGAAATTTCTTTAGTATGGTAGCACGAAGGCAGCAAAAAGCTCACAATAAAAACAGCGGATATGCTTTTCAAAAAATATTTATCTTTCATCTAATATTTTTTTTGAGGAACAACGTTGTAATTGCTTATTGAAACGCATAGATGTCACAAATATTGTTTTCACAAGTATTTTGTTGCGGCATAAAGCGGCAAGCAAAAAAGGTCGTATTTTCGAACGAGCTTGTGGATAAAATTTGGAAATAAATGGATTTTGACTCATCAAAAAAAAGAATTTAACGGATGAGGTAATACCCTTCTTTGAAAACAAACAGAAACTATGTTCCTTTGAAAGGGCGATTCCTAGTCATTATTTATAGGTATTATTCTTAAAAAAATGGGGCTCAAAATACCATTTTCGTGGTATTTCAGAAACAAAATTAACAATATAACTTTGTACTATACAAAAAACAAATATCGCAATCATCGATTAGTTACATTTTGCTATTACTTTTATCTAAAGCAAAAGCCGGATTCGAGTGAGATTCCGGCTTTGTTTTTTTCGATTGCCAACGTCTTCATTCCAGGTAGGTGTATCCATACAAGCCAGAGCGATAATTGGATAGGAATTCTTTTCCTTCTTCCACCGTGATTGAACCTTGCTTGACACAACTTGTCACCCAAGTTTCAACCGTACGTACCAGTTTCTTGGCATTGTATTGGGCATAGTCGAGTACTTCGGCAACGGTTTCGCCATCAATCATCTGGTCGATGGAATAACTGTTCTTATCCACAGTGACATGCACGGCATTGGTGTCACCAAATAAATTGTGCAAATCGCCCAAAATTTCCTGATAGGCACCCACTAAGAAAACGCCCAAATAATAAGCTTCGTTCTTTTTAAGTGCATGCACAGGCAAAAAAGAATACTGCGATCCGTTGGAAATAAAGTTGTCAATCTTCCCGTCCGAATCGCAGGTAATATCCTGCAAAGTAGCTGTCCGATCAGGTTTCTCGTCCAAACGATGTATCGGGATAATCGGGAATACTTGATCGATAGCCCAAGAGTCGGGCAAAGATTGAAACAGGGAAAAATTGCAGAAGTACTTATCGGGTAGGAGTTTGGACAATTGGCTCAACTCCTCGGGGGCATGTTTCACCCGGCCCGAAAGTTGGTATATTTCACGGGCAATAGAGAAGTAAAGCCGTTCGACTTGCGCCCGCGTTTTCAAATTAATAAGACCCAGGCTAAACAAATCAAGTGCTTCTTCACGGATTTGCTGCGCATCGTGCCAAGGTTCCAACATGCGAGTCTGCGAAAGGTCGTCCCAAATTTGATACAATTCTTTAACGAGTTCGTGGTCGTCTTCTTTTATCTCTTCATCATCGTCCCATTTGGGAAGAGTGGCTGTCTCAAGCACCTCAAAAACGAGTATGGAGTGATGGGCGGTCAACGAACGCCCCGATTCAGTAATAATATTAGGATGGGGAAGATCGTTTTTGTTTGCCGCATCCACCATGGTGAAAACGGTGTCGTTGACATATTCCTGAATCGAATAATTGACACTGCTTTCGCTGTAGGACGAGCGCGTGCCATCGTAGTCCACACCCAATCCTCCGCCAATATCGACAAACTGCACAGCAAATCCCATCTGATGCAACTGGACATAGAATTGTGCGGCTTCTCGAAGGGCAGTCTTGATGCGGCGAATCTTCGTCACCTGGCTTCCGATGTGGAAATGTATCAGCGACAAGGATTCCTGCATGTTGTTTTTTTCAAGGTAAGCCAAAGCTTCAAGCAATTCGCTGGAATTCAATCCGAATTTGCTGCCGTCGCCACCCGACTCCTCCCATTTTCCGCTCCCTGAACTGGCAAGCTTGATTCGGATACCGATGTTTGGAATGATTTTCAAACGCTTGGCTACTTTCGTTATCAGCACCAGTTCGTTCAACTTTTCCACCACAATAAATACCCGCTTACCCATTTTTTGAGCTAGCAGCGCCAATTCGATGAAATTTTCATCTTTGTATCCATTGCAGATAATCAACGAATTGTCATCCGTGTTGATCGCAATAACAGCATGAAGTTCGGGTTTAGAACCGGCTTCAAGCCCAATATTGAACTTTTTTCCGTGGCTCACCAACTCCTCCACAACCGGTTGCATCTGATTCACCTTGATCGGATAAATCAGGTGGTTCTGTCCTTTGTAATTGTATTCTTCCGCTGCCAACTTAAAACAATTGGAAATCTTTTCGATACGGTTGTCCAAAATATCCGGAAAACGGATCAAAACGGGTGCGGATACATCCTTTAGTTGCAACTCGTCCATCAACTCTTTCAGGTCAACCGACACTCCATCTTTTTTGGGAGTAACGATTACATTTCCTTTTTCGTTGATCGAAAAATAATTAACACCCCATCCGGAGATGTTGTACAACTCGGAAGAGTCTTCAATGCGCCATTTTCTCATTTCTCAATAAAACGTATTTTTTTAATAGAGGAAAATTTATTTTCATACAAAGTTAAGTCAGTTAACTGGATAATATGTGCAAAAAATGTCATTCTTTCATGAATAATTAAAAGCTTGGCTCAATCACTTTCCCTATTTCCGCAATATACAAAAAATGAAAAGCTTTCAATCCGTCTTTTCCGGGGTGTATTATATGACCTGTTTTTTGCCAATTTTTCTGATTATTTTCAAGAAGGGGCCTAATCCAATTTCAACACCGCCAAAAATGCCTTTTGAGGAACTTCCACATTTCCAACCTGCTTCATCCGTTTTTTTCCTTCTTTTTGTTTCTCAAGCAATTTCCGCTTACGGGAAATATCACCGCCATAACATTTTGCGGTAACATCCTTGCGAACAGCCTTAATCGTTTCACGGGAAATAATTTTCGCTCCAATGGCAGCCTGGATCGCAATATCAAACTGTTGGCGGGGTATCAGCTCTTTCAGTTTTTCACACATCCGTCGGCCAAAAGTCACCGAATTGTCCACGTGGGTCAATGTGGACAACGCATCCACCGATTCCCCATTGAGCAAAATATCAAGTTTTACCAAGCGGGATTCGCGGAAGTCGTGCATGTGGTAGTCGAAAGAGGCATACCCCTTCGATATGCTTTTGAGTTTGTCGTAAAAGTCGATCACGATTTCGCCTAACGGCATGTCGTAGAGAATCTCTACCCGGTCGCCCGAAATGTATTCTTGCTTGATGAGAATTCCCCGTTTCCCCAAGCACAGGCTCATGATGGGGCCGATATACGCCAAATTGGTGATGACAGAAGCACGGATATAAGGCTCCTCGATGTATTCTATCAAAGTGGGATCTGGCAATCCTGCTGGATTGTGCACCTCTTTTTTATTCCCTTTTTTGTCGTGGACAATGTATGAAACGTTAGGAACAGTCGTAATCACATCCATGTTGAATTCCCGGTCGAGACGCTCCTGGATAATCTCCATGTGAAGCAAGCCGAGAAAGCCACAACGAAAACCAAAGCCCAGAGCAACAGATGACTCCGGCTGAAAGGTCAAGGAGGCATCGTTCAATTGCAACTTTTCGAGAGACGAACGCAAGTCTTCGAAATCTTCACTATCGATCGGGTAAACACCGGCAAAGACCATCGGCTTCACTTCCTCAAACCCATCGATTGCTTTTTCGCAAGGGCGTTTCACATGGGTGATGGTATCTCCCACTTTCACCTCTTTGGAAGTCTTGATTCCAGAAATGATGTAGCCCACGTCGCCGCAACGAATCTCGTCACGAGGCGACATGGTGAGTTTCAATATGCCCACTTCATCGGCATTGTATTCTTTTTCTGTGGCAAAAAACTTCACCAGGTCACCTTTCCTGATTACGCCGTTTCTGATTTTAAAATAGGCGATAATACCACGGAAGGAATTAAATACCGAATCAAAAATCAACGCTTGCAATGGAGCTTCAGGATCACCCTTGGGTGCCGGCACCCTCTTCACGATGGCCTCCAAAATATCATAAACCCCTTGCCCCGTTTTTCCAGAGGCACGGATTATCTCTTCTTGCTTGCAACCCAGCAATTCAATGATTTGCTCTTCCACCTCATCCGGCATGGCACTCGGCAAATCTATTTTGTTGAGAATGGGAATGATCTCCAAATCATTCTCAATGGCCATGTACAGGTTTGAAATGGTCTGCGCTTGAATCCCTTGTGCTGCATCAACGATCAGCAATGCGCCCTCGCATGCAGCTATGGAACGAGACACTTCATACGAAAAGTCCACGTGCCCGGGAGTATCTATCAGGTTGAGAATATATTTTTCCCCATTGAGCATATATTGCATCTGTATGGCATGGCTTTTGATAGTAATGCCGCGCTCGCGTTCCAGATCCATGTCGTCAAGCACTTGGGCTTGCATGTCGCGCCCCTCCACCGTTTTGGTGTATTCAAGAAGACGATCCGCCAAGGTGCTTTTACCATGGTCAATATGAGCAATTATACAGAAGTTACGAATTTTTTCCATTGCGTTTATCACAAATATCCTGTTGTTTACGATGCGCAAGCATAGTTTGCGCCAATTTAGCGAACACAAAGGTATGTATTTTTTTCATATATGTGGAAGTAGGCAAAAGACACGGTTCCAAAAGTCAAGAAAATAATTGCCTCCAAATTAAACCATTGGAAAAATGAATAGTCGAAATAGGCAGATTCTTTAATTTTTTAATCAATAGTATTTACAGCAATGAAAAAATTAATTCTTTCTGCAATTGCAGCCCTGATGATTTGCGGCTTACAAGCCCAGGATGCCCGCCCGCAAAAGGCCCGTCAAGAATTTACACCCGAAAAGATCGCTCAATTTGAGACCGAAAGAGTAACTAAAGATCTCAAGTTGGACAAGGAAACGAAACAAAAAATCAGCGAGATCAATCTTCGCTTTGCCAAAGAGCAAGTTGCCTTGAGGCAAGCCAACAATGCAAAACGCGAAGAGCTACGCAAACAGATGGAAGCGATTCGGTCGGAAAAAGACAAAGCTTACGAGAAAGTGCTTTCTCCTAAAGATTTCGCCATTTACAAACAAAAACGGGAAGAAGCCCGGAAAAAAATGCAAGAACGGCGCGCCAACGGAGAAAACAACGATGCGGACTCAGGAGCAGGAAGAGACCGTGGGAGCGACAGCCCAACACGCGACTGATAGACAAAATATCGGTGGATAAACTAAAAAAACAACCGTTAGCAAGTATGTTACCTTGCTAACGGTTGTTTTTTCGATCTAAGACAAACCGTGGGATAAATATATATTCTTCATACCCAACCCTTCGGGCTTTAGCATTTTGTAAACGTTTTTGCAATCATCAAAATTTCAGTGTACCGACCTCTATGCCTCACTCGTCAAATTTCATCGATACACTCTCCCGCCCTGAGCCGTTCGCGGAGATTCTGCATCCGATTGTCAAAAACCTCCAATTCGGAAAGAAAAGCTTTTTCAGTTTCGGAAGTTTCGATGACACGAACAATCCCGCCATTGCGGATGATCATCCTTTTTTCGGCCAACAAAGCCAAAATTGGATCGTGTGTTGCCAACAGGATAATCTTCCCTTTTTTCACTAGTAAGCCCAACGCTTTCTTCCGGTCAATTCCGGCATTCTCGATCTCGTCGATCAAGACAATCGGCGAACGGCTCAGCAAGGCCGTGTCGGCAATCATCAAGGCTCTAGATTGCCCTCCCGAAAGCGAAGTAAGCGGCGTGTTGTAGCTAAACTGCTCGCCCGCTAACTCATTAGCCATCGCAATCACCTCCTCCGACAATTGTTCCGAATTTTGTGCGAAACGGCTTTCGGCGTGCATCCGGACAAATTCTCCGGCCGTGGCATCCATCACGAAATTCATATTTTGAGAAAGCTGGGCTACCAGTTTCTGTTCCATCGAAAAACGAAAAGTAGCATTCACGGGAAAGCCATTCACCAAGACAACCCGTTTGGTTGGGGTATCGCCATTGGCCAACCACTCCACATCGGCCAACAAGCGGCTTTTCCCAGATCCGGTAGGCCCTACAATTCCGGTCACGCTACCCGCCTTCAAGATGATCTCCATATTTTCCAAGTTCCCCGTTTTGTCTGTTCCGCCAACAATGGTTATCGAGGACACTTCCTCCTGTTTCAGGCTGTTCTCTTTTTCTTCCAAAAGATAGTTGATCGTGTCACGCAAAATGCTCCTGTCCAACCCCCGGTCTTGCATCAAGTTTTCCGAGAGATTTTCCAACACCTGCTCCAAATTCAGATTTTCTTTCCCGCGAAGATTTATTCCACATTCGACCAAATACTGGATTATTTCGGGAAACAGGTGCTTTAATTGTCCTATTTCATTTTTATATATGTCCGCCAACACAACGCTTTCATCCATTATTTGCAGGTTCCTCCTTCTGTTGTTTTCGATTCTATTTCAGTCCAAGGGAGATTCTCTATATAAATTTTGTCCAGTTCCGCCTCAATTTTCTCGAAAGTATGTGCTATTTCTTTGAAATCAGGCAAAAAATAGGTCTTCTCACGATCTAATTTGTATGGAAGAACACCACCAGCGTCAGCCAAAAGGGCTTCAAAGGGTTCACTCCAAAGGATGTTCAATATTTCGCGGCAAGCCTCCATTTTCGAATGTTTCACCATCATAATCATCGGGCTAAGCACCTTCGCTTCCTTCAAATCCAAAACCTTGATTTTCTTATTGGATGGGATTTTAGAGATGGCAACATCGGGCAACATGGTCAGCAATGTCTTATTCGGATCGGAGGAATTCAACCGCTTGATGGCTTGCGAAAAATGCTTGATGTCTCCGACGTTCCGCGCATATTGCCTGAGGCCTTGGTTTCCAAATTCATTTTGCAGAAAATAGGCAAGCGAAAATGTAGCTTTGTCCACATGGCCGTGAACCGTAATTTTCCCTTTCATTTCAGGGGAAATCAACTGGCTCCAAGAATCAATTGGGTCAGCAGGCTCGTCAGCAGTGAGATCCTGCACAAAACTCCACGAGCTGAAACTCCAAACACCAATATTGCTTTCCAACAAATTCTTCGACACAAGCGGTAGCACCTTATCTGCATATTTCGGATTCATCACACCCTCATAGATGTGGTTTGCAACAAATCGGTCGTAAAATCCGTTAGCAAACAAAATCCGGAAATTGGTGGTGATTATAATGTCGGGGAGAGCCGTTTCGTCTTTGGCATTTTTCAAAACATCCTCAATATCAACCGACGAGCAGTCAGAGATATTTGGACAATGTATTGGCAATTCAGGATGCAGGCTGTTGTAGTTTTCAACTATAGGGGCAAACATTTGGTGAAAAGGCACTTTCAATGGACAAGGCATCGAGATATGCACATTGAGGGAATTATCCGCCAGATACTTTGTTGCCTTATCTTCCAAGGCAATCATACTAAAATCAATTTTGTTGGATATCATGGTTGTGTATTGCTTAGAGGTTTATTTTTATGAAAGTCGATTTTCCGGAGATTCCCCACCTGATAATCCCCCCCGATGGCCGTCTCTCCCAAACAATAGGAGCAAAGTGCCGCCGGCATGGAGAATCGCAAGTGGTTGTCCTGAACAGTGACTGTGTCGTTGGCATTGTCGATCATGCGGGCAAGCTGGAAAACACCCTGCCCGGTGATTCCATTCACGAAGAAAACCTTGGCTTTAGGATTGGCTTGGCGAACACGGAATGAGAACACCTCCCGTTCAGCTTGAGAAACAATATCGCTTTTGCTGATGACAACAATATCGGCCATCCGCAGCATGGGGCCAATTTTTTTAGGGGTTTCTATCCCCATCAAATTATCAATCACGCAGATAGCCAATATGCGCCGGATATGTGGAGAACAACGGTTGCACAAACCCGCACTTTCCGTAAAGAGATAGTCGAGATTTTGGGAAAGCCCCCAATTGACACCTTCCTGGATATTACTCACAAAAAAATGGTCGGGACACAAATTTCCAGACAGTCCTACCACCACCGGCACATTCAATTTCTCAAAAAGAACCGGTTCGTTAGCATACAAACAGTCAAACTTGATGACTCCTGATGCACTTCCTTCCTGTTTAAGCAGGCCAATCAACTTCAACAAAACTGAGGTTTTTCCCGAAGAAGGCGGGCCAGACACGGTGACTAACTTCATTGAATATCTACTCCTTTCCAAGTATAAAACCTGCAAATATTAAACCAATCCCATAAACAGTTCATTGAAAGTAATTTGGAGATAAAAACAGGATACATATATGTAGATCGAATAATAATTCCCTACAAAAACGTAGCCATTCTGACGTAAAAAAGCCGAAAACAAATTGCTCTGTTTTCGGCCTAGCAAAGACTTATATTCTATTACACCTAAATTTACTTACTTTTTACCTGCTTCCTCCACCGTTAGCATCACCTTTTTCGGAACGCGAAGCACTTCTTCCTTTATGTTCAGAAGATGAACGGGATGATTGACGTTCATTGCCACTCTGGGATCGCACTTGAGTGGATTGGCTGCGGCTTTCCGCTTGCGAAGGCCTCGACGTTGCAGGGCGGCTGCCTGACTGATTAGAGACGTTTCTCCAACCAGAATTTTCAGATCTTCCTTGCGAATTATTCGACACGCCTGAATTCCTTGTATTCGGATTGTTCTGATAGGATGTTCTTTCGGACCATTGACTTTCGGTTCCAGGTCTCTGTTGTCTTACTCTTTCCGAAGAACCTTTGACAGGACTATGACGGTTGCCTCCATAATTTCCGCCTCGATTTCCTCCATAATTTCCGGCTGAGCCTTTATCTGGGTGATTGTCACTGCGGTCTCCACCATAGTTATTGTTTCCTCGATTTCCATTTCTATCCGAGCCGTAGGAATTGCGGTCATTGTCACGATTCATATCCCTCGAATAAGAAGAATTGCGGTTTTCTTTCCTAGCACGGTCATAAGAGCCGACATAATTTTGACGATCTCGGTCGTTGAACCTTCCTGAATAATAGTAGTTGGAGTCATAACGCCTATTGCCCGAAACATAGATACAAGAATAACGGCCTCTGTCGCCATGATGCCTTATGAAGTAAGGAGCATATCCCCCACCATTCCGGTGAACTGCGCCAAAATAGCTGTACGGCCTGTACGGATTGCTCCAATAGCCTGAAACCCATAGATATCCGCTTGGGCCGTATTCCCAATATCCATCTGTCCAGACCCAACCATGCCGTGGAGGCAAAGCCCAAGTACCATCCACCCAAACATAGTCACGATAATAATCATCCCAGTCCCAATAACCATTTACCCAAACATAATCGGGACTAGGGGAACCAATGTTGATGTTAAGACTTATCCCTCCATGCCTGGTAGGAATTATAGGAATGGATGCGTAAAATCTTTGTGCAAAAGCAGAGATTGGTAAAGCCATCAATGCTGCAAAGAGAATCGAAAGAAATATAGACTTTTTCATACTGATTTTTTTTAAATTTTTGTTCTGCGTTAATCGGTCATTTGCTTATTATGACTACAAAAGAGCATAAATGTTTAATCCGTTCCCAGTAAAAAAAAGTTAAACAATATAACAATCTAAAAATAAACAATTTATGCATTAATAAGATCAAAAAGATTATTCTTTGTAGGAGTTGTATTATCTTTGCCTTCAAATTTTGAACCTCATTATAATTTACAAAATATCAGTTGCACTAATGAATATCTTATTGCTCGGAAATGGTGGTCGCGAACATGCCTTGGCGTGGAAAATTACACAAAGTGAGAAAGTGAAGAATCTATATGTTGCCCCCGGAAATGCCGGAACTGCGACAATCGCCACAAATGTACCCTTTGGCGCGACAGATTTTCCAGCTATCCGCGATTTTGTTTTAGCCAATAAGATAGATTTGGTGGTGGTTGGGCCAGAAGATCCGTTAGTGAAAGGGGTTTATGATTTCTTCAAAAATGACGATCATTTGTCTTCGATTGCAGTAATTGGCCCCTCAAAGATGGGCGCACAATTGGAAGGAAGCAAAGATTTTGCAAAACAATTTATGAAACGCCACCATATCCCTACCGCCCGTTACGAGAGCTTCACGAAGAACAACTTAGAAGATGGGTATCTATTTCTCGAAAGCCTCCAAGCTCCATATGTCTTGAAAGCAGACGGATTAGCTGCAGGAAAAGGGGTATTGATTATTTCCGACTTGCAAGAAGCCAAAGATGAATTCAAAAATATGCTTGACGGAATGTTTGGAGATGCAAGCAGCACAGTTGTAATCGAAGAATTTTTGTCAGGGATCGAATGTTCAGTTTTTGTTTTGACGGATGGAAATTCGTATAAAATCCTGCCAGTTGCCAAAGACTACAAACGCATAGGAGAGGGCGACACGGGTCCAAACACGGGAGGAATGGGAGCGGTGTCTCCAGTGTCGTTCGCCGATGAAATTTTCATGAAAAAGGTGGAAGAACGAATTGTGGTGCCAACAGTCGAAGGCTTAAAAAAGGAAAACATCGATTACAAGGGATTTATTTTCCTTGGGCTCATTTCGGTGGACAACGAACCGATGGTGATAGAATACAACGTCCGAATGGGAGACCCGGAAACGGAAGTGGTGATGCTCCGAATCAAATCGGATTTAGTTGACCTCCTCGAAGGAGTGGCTTCGCAGACACTTTCAGAGAAGACTTTGGAAATTGATGAACGGTATGCAACCACCGTGATGCTTGTTTCGGGAGGATATCCTGGCGAATACGAAAAAGGGAAAGTTGTCTCAGGCCTGGATGCCGTGACTGAAAAAAGCGTGGCCTTTCATGCAGGGACTACCACGAAAGACAATCATGTGGTTACAATCGGAGGGCGTGTAATTGCAATCAGTTCATACGGCATCAACAAGAAAGAAGCATTGGCGAACTCTTTTGAAAATGCCGGAAGAGTTCAATTCGAAGGAAAATATTTCCGCTCCGACATCGGTTTTGATTTGGAATAATAAGCACTTGTTTTTGTGATAAATTTTTACCGCACATACATCGCTGAGGGGAAAGTCTTTGCGATTTTCGCCATAATTATCAGCATCCTTTCGAGAAGCTGGCTCTTTATAGATGTCAGCACAGGATCGTCTGTGGCGGAAGATAATGGAGATGGTTACATTTGGTCTCTCCTTTTTTGCAACATGCATTTAGAGGACACTGCGGCGATCCTCTTTGGAAATTTTATCGTCACTTTGCTCATCTGTTTTGTGCTGTCATACACTTCGTGGCATTATTCCTTAATCAGAGAAAAAACATTCCTACCTTTTGCCATCTCACTGATGATATTCAGTTGCCACCAGCAATTCCTGCTTTTTTCACCTTCAAACGTTGCGGCATTATTATATTTAACAGCAATCTGCCTCTCATTTGGGCTTTATCAGGAACCCAAATCTCAACGAGGAGTGTTCGGGATTGCAGCAATATTAGGATTAGCCTTGTTGATTTCAATGGACACACTCCCCTACATTTGTCTTGTTTTCATTGCATTCGTTTATCTCCGCATACTTACTTTGAAGAACATCTTGTCACTCTTTTTGGGTTTGTTGTTCATCCTATGGATTGGTTTTCTCACAAGCCTTCCTTATGGGCATTCCAATTCGTTTATGGATTATTTCGGGCAATTGGACAACATGATCGTCCTTCACATTCTTCACTTTTCTATTGTTGAATGGATTCTGTCAGCTTTATATTTATTGATGATGGTTGTTATGATTGTGGATTTTCGCCTAAACATGCACAAAGACAAAATCAGAATACGTTCCCATATACATTTCTTATTTTTGTTATCGTTCATATTCTTATTGTCTTATTGTTTTATTTGTTGGAACCTAAATTTCACTCTTTATTTGTTGTTAGGCACATTTATTATCCCCGTGTCGCATTATTTTGCATTAACCTATTCGAAGTTTAAGATAATATTCTTTTATTTGCTGATTATAATATTTCTAATTCTAACTTTTGGGCAAAGTCAGCTATTCTGAGATATTTTACGGAGTATTGTTTTTTTAATTTCTAATACATCACGGTCATGAAAAAAGGAATTGATTTATTGGCAATTATTATCACCAGCATGATTTTCTTAGTTTGCATCAACGGCTGCAGCACATATAAAAAACTAAGCGACTCTCAAATAAAGGCTCGAATCGACAGTTTGGTGGCAATACCCAAAATCGAATTTAGACCCACACAGGCGACCCCCACCTCATACAAGGCTGTAAGCTTGTCTTACGGATACTATTTGCGCATCACAAAAGACACTGTCCAATGCTCCCTACCTTATTTCGGGCGGGCATACACGGCAAATTTGAACACCGATGAGATTGGAGTGAATTTCACATCCAAAAACTTCGAGTATCAAAAAGAAGTTGCAAGAAAGGGATCTTATACGATCAGAATTGAACCGAGAGACACTCGGCAAAAATTCAAATTGTATCTAACCGTACAGCCGTCAGGCTATTCTTCACTTCAGGTCACTGATCCCGACAGGCAGGCCATTTCATTTTACGGAGCGGTAGATTATTGAATTGATATAGAATAATATCCGTCAAGTTTCGTTGAATACAGTTAAGAGACAACATTTTAGATTGTAAAGGATTGGAAATATGGAAAATTATGTGTTATTTCGCAGTCTATTTCAGATAACATTTTTTTAAAGAAAAAATATGCAATTATCGTTCTCTGCCAAGCAGATAGCAGAAGTTCTTCACGGAGAAATTATTGGAGATCCAACAGTTCAGGTGAGTGACTTTTCCAAAATAGAAGAAGGAAAATTAGGTACGCTAACCTTCTTGTCTAATCCAAAATACGAACACTTCATTTATGATACTCAGGCCAGCGTGGTGCTGGTAAACAGTGATTTCACTCCATCAAAACCGGTGAATGCTACGTTGATCAAAGTATTTAATGCTTATGCGTCATTGGCCATATTGCTGGACATTGTCAATTCTTCCAAGCCTCAAAAACAAGGAATCGAAGAACCATCATTCATCTCCACTTCGTCCAAAACAGGGAAAAACATCTATGTTGGAGCATTCGCCTATATTGGCGAAAATGCAAAAATCGGAGATAATGTCAAAATCTACCCACAGGCTTACATTGGCGACAACGTGGAAATTGGTGAAGGCACAACCATCTACCCGGGAGTTAAAATATACGAAGGCTGCAAAATAGGCAAGAACTGCATCATTCACTCCGGAGCAGTTATTGGTGCTGACGGCTTTGGGTTTGCGCCCGAAAATGGTGAATTCAAAAAAATTCCTCAATTGGGGATTGTATTGATTGAAGATAATGTGGAAATTGGAGCAAACACCGCCATCGACCGTGCCGTGATGAACGAAACACGGATTGGCAAAGGCGTGAAACTTGACAACCTGATCCAAATAGCACACAATGTGCAAATTGGAGAAAATACGGTGATGGCTTCCCAAGTTGGAATATCAGGTTCAACCAAGGTTGGCAAAAACTGCATGCTGGGTGGACAAGTAGGTTTAGGCGGCCATATAACGATCGGCAACAACACCAACATCGGCGCACAATCAGGAATTATCAGCAACATTGATAGCGGGGTAAATATTCTCGGATCGCCAGCCATTCCGGTGAAAAATTTCTTTCGTTCAAGTGCCGTATTCGCCAAATTACCAGATATGTACCGCCAAATAAACCAGTTACAAAAAGAGTTAGACCAAATAAAGGCGAATCTCGCCTCGGAACAATAGTATAATCATTCTGAGACAGAAGTCAATAGTAAATTATGGATAAACAAAGAACACTGAAAGGCAGTTTCACACTGAATGGAAAGGGGTTACACACAGGACTAGCCATCACAATAAGCTTCCATCCTGCTTCAGAAAACCACGGATATAAAATCAAACGCTTGGACCTTGAAGGTCAACCGGTCATTGATGCCTTAGCCGAATCTGTGGGCGCAACACAACGAGGCACAGTCCTCATCAAGGACGACATCCATATCAGCACCATTGAGCACGCAATGTCTGCTCTTTACGCCCTAGGAATAGACAACTGCCTAATCGAGGTGAATGCTCCCGAATTCCCGATATTGGACGGAAGCGCAATCCGCTATGTGGAAGAAATCCGCAAAGTGGGCATCGATGAGCAAAAAGAAGAACGCGACTATTTCATCGTGAGAAAGAAGATGGAAGTCTTTGACGAAGAAACAAGCTCTAAACTAATTCTTCTTCCAGATGACGCTTTTTGCATTAATTCATTCATAGAGTTTGAATCACAATACATCCCAAACCAATCGGCAAGCTTAGATAACATCGAGGATTACGAGAAGGAAATTGCACCTTGCCGCACATTTGTGTTTGTCCGCGAAATCCAACAATTATTGGAGGCCGGGCTGATTAAAGGCGGAGATCTGGACAATGCCCTAGTGATTTATGAACGTCAAATTTCGCAGGAAAAATTAGATGCCTTGGCCGACTTGATGGGTGTCCCGCGTAAGAAAGCTACCGAAATGGGCTATCTCAACAACAAGTCCATCTTCTTCTCCAACGAGCCGGCACGCCACAAACTGCTCGATATAATCGGCGACATGGCACTGATCGGCAAACCAATCAAGGGACGTATCATCGCCACACGTCCAGGACACAAAATCAACAACAAGTTGGCCCGCCTGATAAGGAAGCAAATCAAGCAGAACGAAGTCCAACCCCCCATATACGACCCCAACAAGGAGCCTTTGTATGACATCAACGACATTAAAAAAATGCTCCCGCACCGTTATCCATTCTTGTTCATTGACAAGGTGATAGAAATGGGTACAAACCATGTGGTAGGAATAAAAAACCTCACTTATAATGAAATATTCTTTCAGGGCCACTTCCCTGATGAACCGGTTATGCCTGGAGTACTCCAAGTGGAAGCATTGGCACAACTTGGAGGAATCCTCGTGTTGTCGAAAGTTGAAGATCCCGAAAGATACTCAACCTATTTCTTAAAAATAGACAACGTGAAATTCCGTAACAAAGCCGTACCCGGAGACACTTTGATTTTCCGCGCACATTTGACAACTGAAGTCCGAAGAGGAATAGCAGTAGTTAAAGGCTATACGTTTATCGGAGAGAAGCTGATTTCGGAAGCAGAGTTAACCGCACAAATAGTAAAAAATAAATAATAATTTGTATATGTCTAATATTTCACCTTTGGCTTCAATTCATCCTGAAGCAAAACTTGGCGAAAATGTTACTATTGAACCTTTTGCCTTTATCGATAAAAATGTGGAAATCGGTGATGGCACTCTCATCATGTCCAATGCAAATATCCGATACGGAGCTCGCATTGGCAAGAACTGCCGTATCTTTCCGGGTGCCGTTGTTGCGGCCATTCCTCAGGATTTGAAGTTCCAAGGAGAGGAGACATTGGCCATAATAGGGAACAACACAACCATTCGCGAATGTGCTACAATCAATCGTGGCACGAACGCAAAAAGGGAAACACGCATTGGGAACAACTGCCTGGTTATGGCTTATTCCCATATTGCTCACGACTGTATTCTGAAAGACCATATAATCATCGGGAATGCAACACAAATTGCAGGAGAAGTGGAAATCGATGATTTTGCGATCCTCAGCGGAGGCTGTTTAGTACATCAATTCACAAGGATAGGACGCAACGTGATGATTCAGGGTGGAACCCGTTTTGGGAAGGATATTCCTCCATATACAATCGCCGGACGCGAACCTGTCTCTTATGCAGGGCTCAACCTAGTGGGACTCCGACGCCATGGATTTTCTTCCGATAAGATCAATGAAATTCAAGAAATTTATCGCTACATCTACCAATCGGGGTTCAACAATTCTGATGCCTTGACAAATATCGAAAAGGATTTTGCACAAACACCCGAACGAGACTTAATTGTCAGCTTTATCAAAAGTTCTGCCCGGGGAATAGTGAGAGGCTATCTTGGATAAAGACTTTTTCTAAAAATATCGACAAAAGTGCAGCCGTTATACGACAGTTGCACTTTTTTGTTTAGGCTGATTGCAAAAAAAATAGTTACTTTGCGTTCGCTTTCTATTTGATCAATTTATCAATATTTCAGAAACTATTATATGGCACAAGAAGACGTTTTTAAGAAACTTGTTTCGCATTGCAAAGAATATGGATTTGTATTTCCGTCAAGTGAAATCTACGATGGTTTAGGAGCAGTTTACGACTACGGACAAATGGGCGTCGAGCTCAAAAACAACATCAAAAAATACTGGTGGGATAGTATGGTACTCCTCAACGACAACGTTGTGGGTATCGACTCTGCCATTTTTATGCACCCGACCATTTGGAAGGCTTCGGGACACGTCGATGCTTTCAATGATCCATTGATCGACAACCGCGACAGCAAAAAGCGTTACAGAGCCGATGTTCTGATTGAAGATTTTTTGGCCAAAATAGATGACAAAATCAACAAGGAAGTTGAGAAAGCCCACAAAAAATTCGGCGACAGCTTTGATGAAGCACAATTCAGAGCGACCAACGCCCGTGTAGTTGAATACCAAGTCAACCGCGACACAGTTCACACCCGTTTTGCAAAGGCGCTGAACGACGGCAACTTGGAAGACCTCAGAGAAATTATTATTGATTGCGAAATCGTATGCCCGATCAGCGGCACCCGCAACTGGACAGAAGTGCGCCAATTCAACCTGATGTTTGCCACCGAAATGGGATCAACGGCAGATGGGGCATTGAAGGTGTATCTTCGTCCCGAAACGGCACAAGGCATCTTTGTAAACTTCCTGAACGTGCAAAAAACAGGTCGCATGAAAATCCCTTTTGGCATTGCCCAAATAGGGAAAGCGTTCCGAAACGAGATTGTAGCGCGACAGTTCATCTTCCGCATGCGTGAATTCGAACAGATGGAAATGCAATTCTTTGTTCGTCCGGGAGAAGAACTCGAATGGTTCAAACAATGGAAAGCAACCCGTATGAGATGGCACAAAGCTCTTGGATTCGGCGACCACAAATACCGCTTTCACGACCACGACAAGTTGGCTCACTACGCCAATGCAGCCACAGACATCGAATTCGAAATGCCGTTTGGCTTCAAAGAAGTGGAAGGAATCCATTCCCGCACCGACTTCGACTTGAGCAGCCACGAAAAATTTTCCGGAAAGAAAGTGCAATATTTCGATCCAGAATTGAATAAATCATACACTCCTTACGTGATTGAAACCTCCATCGGGGTGGATCGAATGTTCTTGTCGGTGATGTCAGCCTCTTATCAAGAAGAAACTCTTGAAGGTGGAGAAACACGCGTGGTATTGAATTTGCCTCCAGCCTTGGCTCCTATCAAACTGGCCATACTTCCTCTTTTGAAAAAAGATGGCTTGCCTGAAAAGGCCCGTGAAATCATGGACGAGTTGAAATTCGAGTTCAAATGCCAGTACGACGAAAAGGATAGCATCGGAAAGCGTTACCGCCGCCAAGATGCCATCGGAACGCCTTTCTGCGTGACTGTGGATCACCAAACCTTGGAAGATGGCCAAGTGACCATCAGGCATCGCGACACGATGCAACAAGAGCGTGTGGCGATCGGCGAATTGAAGGAAATTATTTCGACAAAAGTTAGCCTGAAAGCTCTTTTGAAATCGCTTTAAAACAGAATTTCCAAACGCAAAACCAATAAAAGGCTTACTATTTTGCGTTGCTAAAACTTGCATAAAAAAAGCTATGTTGAATCTTATTTTGAACATTTCACTCATTATTATCGTCATCGGAATCCCCCGGATTTACCGAAGGTGATAGTTTTTGTGCAATCTTAAGAATATCTACTCCCTTTCGGTTATCCCGGAAGGGAGTTTCTTTTTATATCCACTTAAAAAAAACGATTATGAAGCTTAGTACTGAAAAAAAAATTGCCCGTCGCATGGATGGGGTTCCCCGTTCCTTTATCAGAGAAATACTAAAAGTGGCTATTTCCCCGAACATTATCTCCTTTGCTGGAGGCTTGCCAAACAAAGATTTCTTCCCGCTCGAAGAACTTCAAGCCTGCGCCATCAAACTGATGTCCGGCTCCGACAGAAACATCCTCCAATATGCAAACACGGAAGGATATTTGCCTCTTAGGGAAAAGATTGCAGACCGATATTTGCAAAAAGGATTAAGCGTTAAACCAAACAACATCTTGATTACCAATGGATCGCAGCAAGGATTGGATTTACTTGGAAAGATATTTATCAACGAAGGAGATGGTGTGCTGATGGAAGAACCTGGATATCTGGGGGCGATACAAGCTTTCTCTATTTTCAAACCGCAATTTATGACAGTACCCCTTCAGAAAAATGGAATTGATATAGAACTATTCAAGACGAAAGTTGCAAACTCCAATCCAAAGTTTGCCTACCTGATTCCTAATTTTCAAAACCCGTCGGGAATAAGCTACGAAGAAAGCGTAAGGAAGGAAATAAGCGACTTTTGTAGGGATAAATCCTTGTTCTTGGTAGAAGACGATCCTTACGGAGATATCAGATTCAAAGGGCAAGCAAAGCATTCTTTTTATCATTATCTGCCGGAGCAGACCATTATGCTTGGTACATTTTCAAAAACCGTGGTACCGGCATTTCGGATGGGATGGATTGTGGCGCCAGACGATGTGATGGAAAAACTAGTCATCGCCAAGCAAGCTGCCGATTTGCATACAGACTATTTCACCCAACGGCTGGTGCATCAATATTTATCTGACTACAACATAGATGAACACATAGCCAAAATACAGACAACATACGGCAAACAGGCGAATGCAATGTTGGATGCAATTGGAAAACACTTTCCGGAAGGCGTGACACACACAATTCCGGAAGGAGGCATGTTTCTTTGGGTGACGCTTCCCGAAGGACAAGAAGCCCTGACAGCATTTGACATGGCAATAAAGGAGAATGTGGCTTTTGTGCCGGGCAATCCATTCTATGTGGACAAAACCAATGTGAATACATTTCGGCTTAATTTTTCTTGCTCCAACGAGGCGGAAATAGAAGAAGGGATCAGAAGGCTAGGAAATGTATTGAAGAGGCTGAAATAGAAAAAATGTCCATATTCTCAGCTTATCTTTTCATTTTGATTGGTCACAAAAAAAAGAATATTCCGTCACTGGAATATTCTTTTTTATATATAAGAAATACGATTTTCTTTTTAAGCTTCTTTCTTCTGAATGGGTCTTTCAGTGCGAGGAGGACGAGGAAGAAGGGCTTTTCGTGACAATTTGAATTTGCCCGTTTTTTGATCTACTTCTATCAACTTCAACTCAAGGACATCCCCTTCTTTGAGACCAGCATCTTCGATCTTTTCGATACGATCCCAGCTAATTTCAGAAATATGGAGCAAACCATCTTTGCCTGGAAGGAATTCGCAAAAAGCACCGTAAGGCATCACCGAGCGAACTTTTGCAGTGTAAATGTCCCCAATTTCTGGGACTGCGACGATTCCTCTGATCTTTGTCAATGCTGCTTCTATCGAATCTTTGTTGTTTGCAGAAACTTCCACACGGCCTTGACCGTCGATTTCCTCGATGGTGATAACGGCTCCGGTTTCTTCCTGGATACCCTGGATAATCTTTCCACCCGGCCCGATTACAGCACCGATGAAGTCTTTCGCAATGAAGAGGACTTCTATACGTGGAGCGTGGGCTTTCAAGTCGGCACGAGGTTCTGGCAATGTTTCCAAAATCTTACCCAAAATATGCAGGCGGCCTTCGCGGGCTTGGGCCAATGCTCTTTCAAGAATCTCGTAAGAAAGGCCATCCACCTTGATGTCCATCTGAGTGGCAGTGATACCATCTTGGGTTCCACACACCTTGAAGTCCATGTCTCCCAAGTGGTCTTCGTCTCCCAAAATATCAGAAAGCACGGCAAAATTTGTCCCTTTATTTTCGGAAATCAATCCCATCGCAATTCCAGAAACTGGTTTTTTGATAGTGACCCCGGCATCCATCAACGAAAGTGTTCCGGCGCAAACCGTAGCCATCGAAGAAGAACCGTTGGATTCCAATATATCCGAAACCACACGCACTACATAGGGGTAATTCTTAGGAATCATCCGTTTCAGTGCCCGGTGAGCCAAATTTCCATGACCAATCTCGCGGCGCCCGACACCTCTTTGCGGACGTGCGTCACCGGTGGAAAATGGAGGAAAATTGTAATGCAGCAAGAAACGTTCTTTGTCTCTCACCAACACGTCGTCCACAATCTTTTCGTCTAGCTTGGTCCCCAAAGTCACCGTTGACAAAGATTGGGTTTCACCACGAGTAAAGACGGCCGATCCGTGAGGTCCTGGCACATAATCCACTTCGCTCCAAATAGGGCGGATTTCTGTGGTTGTGCGTCCATCGAGGCGTTTTCCTTCATCCAAAATAGAGCGGCGCATGGCTTCTTTTTCCACATCATGGTAATAACGTGAAATCAGACTGCCTTTTACAGCCAGGTCTTCTTCTGGAAATGTTGATTTATATTCTTCTAGAACAGCTTTGAAATTGTCGCTGCGTTCGTGTTTGTTTGGATTGCAAGAAGTAGCTATTGCAAAGGCCTTGTCATAACATTTTGCCCAGACATCCTTACGAAGCTCCTCGTCGTTTGTTTCGTGCGAATAAGTACGTTTCACCGTTTTTCCGCAAAGCTCCATCAGTTCTAATTGAGCCTGACATTGTACCTTGATCGATTCGTGGGCAAATTTGATTGCTTCAAGCATTTCGGCTTCAGAGACTTCATCCATTTCGCCTTCCACCATCATGATATTGTCAATCGTAGCACCCACCATAATGTCCATGTCTGCTTGTTCGAGCTGGCTAAAAGTAGGGTTTACGATGAACTTTCCATCCACACGTGCAACACGTACTTCGGAAATAGGTCCATTGAAAGGAATATCAGAAACGGCTAAAGCTGTAGATGCAGCCAAACCGGCCAGGGCATCAGGAATATCTTCCCCGTCAGCGGAAAATAGGATGATATTTACAAAAACTTCGGCATGATAATCTTCAGGAAAAAGTGGGCGGAGGACCCTATCCACCAGACGGCAAGTCAAAATTTCGTAATCGGAGGGACGTCCCTCTCTTTTCATAAATCCACCGGGGAATCTTCCATAGGCAGAAAACTTCTCTTTATACTCCACTTGAAGTGGCATAAAATCAACTCCGGGATTTGCATCTTTTGCGGCACAAACAGTGGCGAGTAGCATTGTGTTTCCTAACCATACGGTTACAGCTCCATCCGCTTGTTTGGCCAATTTTCCAGTTTCGAGTGTGATGGTGCGACCATCTCCCAACTCAATACTTTTTCTAATTGGTTCAATCATAAATTATCATATTATCGTCAAAATTCGCACAAAGTTAGTCAAACTTTTAATTGACAATAACAAATTTCTTAAAAATATTCATTCCAAGGGATTTATTAATTTTATCAACCGTAAATATGCGAGACACAGGCGGCTTAATTTTATTTGATAAGTTCGTTAAGCTTCGATTTTAGCTCTTCTCCACGAAGATTTTTTGCGAGGATTTTCCCGTTCGGATCGAGCAAAAAGTTTTGAGGAATCGACTGCACACCATATAGGACAGCTACCTCGTTCTGCCAACCTCTCAAATCGGAAACTTGTGTCCAGGCAAGCTTGTCGGCTTCGATTGCTTTCTCCCAATTTGCCTGCGCATTGTCTAAGGAAACGCCCAAGATGGTGAAATTTTTGTCCTTGAATTGATTGTAAGCCTCTAAAACGGCAGGATTCTCCCGACGGCAAGGGCCACACCAGGAAGCCCAAAAGTCAACCAAGATATATTTGCCCCTGAAACTTGACAACTTCACGGGGTTTCCTTTCGTATCATTTTGAGTGAAATCGGGCGCAATAGCACCAACTCCAACGGCTTTCAAGCTCGCAATCTTTTCGGCAAATTCTTTGCCCTCGGTTGTGCTTTTCAAAGAAGAAGAAAGACTTTGAAACAAGGGTTCAATTTCTGCCACATCAGGTGCGTATCCTCCAATCTGTGACAACACAAAGAAATTGACAAAAGAGGACTTGTTCTGTTGCAAGAAGGATTTCAGAATCATTTTTTCTTGTTTTGAAAGTTCCTCGTCACGTGCTTCAATCTTTGCCATAAATACTTCGTCCTTTTTTTGCTCGGGCGTTGCTGCCTGGTATTCCTTCATCAAGGCTTCCTGTTGAACAGAAACGGGCTTCAGCAGGTTTTTCAGTTTCGTATAATCGTCATTTAAAGGTGAACTGATTACCGCTGTTTTTGCGGAATCAACTCCATTGATCGTGACAACACCTTTCTCTATATAAAACATAGCAACGTCGTTATTACGCGCCGCTTTTTCTTTGCGCCCGAAGGCCAAACGCGCTTGCTTTGGGCTGGTAACAGTGCCGGAAAACTGGAAAGCCCCGTTCACCACAACAGCAGTGTCAATTTTTTGCTTGCCCTCTACCATATATGCCAAAAATGCTTTTTCAATCTGATCAGCTTTTGTAAGTTTCCCCTTCACCTGATAAGCTTGCTGTGCTACTGCAAAAAATGAAAGCAGAAGGCAAAGCGGTGTAATTATTTTCTTCATAATAAAGTGTTTATAGAGTCATTGATTTAAAATTTCTCAAAGTTAGCAAAAAACCGTTCCGTGATTATTCCAGCGATCTTTTTTTGAGAAATATTAATTTTTGAGAGCCTTCTCTCAATTGTTTTGTTCTACGCACAAAACAATTCAACCATTGTTAACGTTTAGGAAATAATAAAAGGCAAAAGAAGAAATATCCAATTTCTCTTTTTTTATAAGAATAAAAGTCTTTAGTTGCCAGCAGAAATTAATTCTAAAAAATGAGCATGGAAAAATTTATCCGCAAGATTCCCAAAGCAGAGTTGCATTTGCACATTGAGGGAAGCTTCCAACCTGAACTGATGTTTGAAATTGCCCGGCGCAACCAGATTGATATAAAATACAAAAGCGTGGAAGAACTCCGAAGGGCATATCAGTTCAACTGCCTTCAAGACTTTCTCGATATTTACTACACCGGGGCTTGCGTGCTGACAACCGAACAAGATTTCCATGACCTAACGATGGCCTATTTCGACGAATGTGAGAAGGAAAATATTCTTTTCACAGAAATCATGTTCGACCCTCAAACCCACACCAAAAGGGGAATTCCTTTTGCCACAGTTATTAAAGGAATTCAAAAGGCAAGAGAAGAAGCTAAAGAAAAATACGGCATTGAGTCGCTCCTCATCATGAGTTACCTAAGGCATCTTTCGGAAGCGGATGCTTTCGAAACCCTCGAACAGTCCTTGCCCTTCAAGCACTTGATCTATTCTGTGGGGTTGGATTCCTCGGAGAAGGGTAATCCTCCTTCAAAATTCAAAAGAGTATTTGAAGCTTCTGCAAAACACGGATATACGGTGGTGGCCCATGCCGGAGAAGAAGGCGGTGCCGATTACGTGTGGGAGGCGATCAACGAATTGGAAATAGCCCGGATAGATCACGGGACCAATTCTCTTCGGGACGAAAAATTGATTGCTGAAATTATCAAAAGGGATTTAGCTTTAACGGTTTGCCCATTGTCCAATTTGGAATTGCAAGTGGTGAAAGATCTGACAAGCCACCCGATTCGCACAATGCTCGAAAAGGGGTTGAAAGCAACCGTGAATTCGGATGACCCGGCCTATTTCGGTGGTTATCTGACCGAGAATTTTCTTCAAATACAAAAAGCCCTGGACTTGTCGAAAGACGAAATTGTGACCTTGGTGAAAAACGGCTTCCAATATTCGTTTGCGGAAGATTCACTGAAAAGAGGGTTTTTGAAGAAGGTGGATGAGTTCGTGGAAAGCTTTACCGGGTGAGGCAACCTAGCTACAAATATACTTTCAGCATGGCATCCAATTTGGTCCAGACAAACTGAGGATCAATCGCCCCAAACTTTTCCTCAAACGTAAGCGAATCGTTTGCAACCAAAGCAGGATCAATGTCGCCCACTTCGACACCCTGAAAACGGGGCGAAGCATTTGGCAACCACACCGATTTGGAAATGGAAGGCGAAAAGATAGCAAAAGAAGGAACATTCATCGCCTGCGAAATGTGACGGGGGCCACCTTCGTTACCAAAGAAAAAGGATGAAAAAGAAAATAATGCGAGCAATTCCCTCAGGTTGCTGGCTTCCAAATTTATAAATATCCTGGGTTTTTTGCCCAAATCCTCAAATATTTTTTCCGCATTCCGTTTTTCGCGTTCGCCTGCATAGTTGAACACCAATTGCACCGTAGGATATTCGCCTAAAACGCGGCTCAAAGTATCGACCATTTTTTCTCTCGCCCATATTTTTTCGTCTAAACGCGCCGTCACAGCACATGCTACAACGGGCTTATCCAGATCCATCCCTTGAGCGACCATCTTTTTCGAGAATGCAGACCGCTCCTCCTCCGAAACATGCAGGCAGAAATCACGGACTTCCGCAATCGGATATTTGGCCTTCAAAGGGTTTAGAAGTTTCAGTGTGTTGGAAACTTCATCGTCGTACCCGAGCGGCACTCGGTAGTTTTGAAGCCAGCGGTTGTAAGACTTCAACCGTCCGATACGCCACGGCGAGCTTAGCGAAAACAAGCTAAACCACAAGGTCTTGAGCGTAGAACGAGTATCAAGCACGATGTCGTAGTTCCCTTCCCGCATGATTTCCGCCACCTTTCCCACGTAAGTCAGAAATGGCTTCTGATCGGCTTCCGAAAAGCGGATAATTTTGTCGATGTGTGGGTGGTTTTCAAAAAGAGGGGCAATCGCCTCGTTCAACACATAATGAATTTCCGCCTGGGGAAAACTTTTCTTCAACGAAGAACACAAGACGGACGAAATGACCGCATCTCCGACACGACGGAAACGGATTACGAGAATCTTTTTAACTGGTTTTGCAGACATGACTGGAATAATAAAAGCTTTTATTGTAAATTTTCCAACGCAAAAATAGAATAAATAAAGCACGTGCAGATACTTTTTTCGTACTTTTGGTTAGCTTTAGAATTTTTCTTTATAAACAAAATATGAGATTAACAGATCAAAGACTACCGCTCATCTTCCTGGAAGCACACAACATACAAAACAGGAACAAGGGTTTGGGCGTATTCAATTTCGAATTATTAAAGGCATTGTCGGCTACAAATACAGATTTCCGCCTGATGGCAAATATGTCCGACCGATCTCTGATGACCCATTTCGACTCTCCGTTGATGCTTTTCCATAAATATTATGGCCTACATCGGAAACCTCTCTTCCGCATACGCAAACGCGCTGACATCTGGCATTCCCTAAATCAAAACACGAAAATCGAGCCTTACCATGATTTGAATTATGTGCTTACCATACATGACGTGATAGGCCTAAACGGAAAAGGCGAACTAAGATTACTCGAAAAAATCAAGCGGGCAAAGGCAATCACTTATATTTCCAAATTTGTTCAACAAGAAACCCACCAGGCTTTCGAAATTCCCTCCGGCGTCATGGAATCTGTCATTTACAATGGAAATCCCATCGGTTCCCTGTTCGACACATCCTCCTACCAAGCCATTGAAGCAGCCAAATCACCTTTTTTGTATGCCATCGGGGACTTCCAGGAACGGAAAAACTTTCATTCCTTGATTCAAATGATGCGGATCAACAAGGATTTCAATCTAATCATTTCGGGTCAAAACAAAAGTGATTACGCATTGAAAATAAAAAACTTAATTGAAAATTACAGCTTGAAAGACCGAGTGTTCCTTACCGGAATTGTCAGCGAGCAGGGCAAGCAGTACTACATGAGCCATGCCTCAGCTTTCTTGTTTCCATCGACAGAAGAAGGGTTTGGATTGCCGATCATCGAAGCCATGCATTTTGGAAAACCTGTATTCCTGTCAACGGCAACTTGTATTCCTGAAATAGGAGGGCAAGACGCCTACTATTTCGAAAATTTCGACCCCGAACGCATGCATGATAAGCTCATGGAAGGGTTGCATCATTTTTCTCAAAACGAGGAAGAGATGGAACAAAAAATGAAGGAACGAGCCTCTCTGTTCTCCTGGAAAAAAGCAGCTAAAGAATATCTGAACGTTTATCAAAACGTAATATCCGGAGTATAAGCTTTTCTTTCAATCATTTAAACAAATTAGAAACCATTGGAAATGAATTAAAAAAATATTTATCTATTTATGCAATAAGAAGGCATATTCCCAGTTTTAGCATTATAACGTAACGATATGGGAATTTCCGTAGTAATCCATACATACAATTCAGAAGAACACCTTGAGAAGGTTTTAGATTCAGTAAAGTCGTTTGATGAGATAGTCGTTTGTGACATGAACAGCACAGATTCTACGACCCAAATTATATCGAATTACAATTGCAAGGTAGTCTATTGCGATTATTCAGGGGGGATTCCCGAGCCAGCCCGCAATTTTGCCATTTCAAATGCAAGCCACGAATGGATATTGGTCGTCGATTCCGACGAAGTCGTACCGCAGGCCTTGAGAACATACTTGTATGACTTCATTTCCGAAAATGATCGGTACAATGGGATTCGCCTGAATCGGAAGAACTATCTTCTGGGTCATTTTCTTCATGATGTGTATCCCGACTATATTCTACGTTTCTTCAAGAAAAATGAATCGAACTGGCCACCAACAGTACACAGTGAGCCATCAGTGAATGGGGAGATCACCTCCATCCCTCGAAACAGACGAGACTTAGCGCTTATACACCTTTCAAACAGTCCCATTCGCGTCATCGTGGATAAGCTAAACACATATACAGACTTTGAAATTACACGGAGAAAAGGCAAAAAATATGGATTGTGGTCGCTATTATTACGCCCGCCCTTTCGCTTTTTTCAATCTTATGTCATAAAAGGTGGGTTTAAGGATGGTAAAGTTGGATTTATCTCCGCGGCCAATGGAGCTTTCTACAAATATATAACCATTGCGAAAATCATCGAGGCTAACTTGAGTGAAAAAGATTATGACAGGGAACTGCGTAATTCCAAATGAAATGAGAAGTAATAATATCGAGAACAAGCCTGCCTCTCATTTTTTCTACGAATACCCTGATTATTTCCTCCCCTTTGTTAGCTCGTTTGCATAATCAGTAAGCGATTCCCCATTGTAAACATGAGCCCGCAACAACGGGCGAGAGCCTTTCCATGGCCAAGAGTTAATCCCTTTACGAGTTCCAAAATCCAATTGGTAGCCAGCGTTAAGAACCAACCTCCTCACCCTCTTGTCGAAAGCTCCAAAAGGATAACAGAAACTAACGACTGGCCTTGCAAAGAAAGCCTCCAAAGCTTGTTTGCTATCGGCAAGTTCAGAAAACACATCTTCATCGGAAAGATCTCTAAGCCTCTTGTGGTGGGCGCCGTGCGAAGAAAAGCTAACAATCCCACTCCCGTGCATTTCGCGCACATGATCCCAGGTAAGCAATTCATTGTCTTTGCCAATAAGTGCCGTGCTAAGAAAAATGGTAATAGGAATATTATTTTCTTTGGCAATGGAATATGCGTATTGGTAATTGTCAAGCCAACCATCGTCCAACGTGATTAACACTGAATTTTCGGGTAATTTCTTTCCATATAAAAAAGCATCTTCCAATTCTTCCAACTTTAAGGCGTAGAATTTGTTCTCTTTCAGAAATTTCAACTGCTGCTGAAATATTTCTGAAGACACAAAGTATTTTCGTTCATTTTCGTCTGTGACTGGGCCAACATGATGATACATCAATATTGCGCACTTATTTTCCGGTTGGAAGAAGCGTAATAGGTTCAACATAAATCCAATTAATATATTCTGATCGCAAAAATATGAATTTTCTCAAAAAATACTATTTTTGTGAACTATAAAACTATATAAAAGCGATGAATCTATCTGTTGGGATTATCACGAGAAATGAAGAAAAGGATTTGCCAAGAACATTAATGGCAATCAAAGATATAGCGGATGAGATCATCATCGTGGACAGTGGAAGTATTGACAGAACTCCAGAAATAGCACATTCATTTGGAGTCCGTTTCTTTGTCGAAGACTGGAAAGGTTTCGGGGCCCAAAAAAATTCAGTCATAGAAAAATGCAATGGTAAATGGATTCTACTGATTGATGCGGATGAGGAAATTTCACCTTCATTGAAAAAAGAGATAAATGAGATCATCGTGCAGGAGTACACTCCTTTCAATGTCTACAAGCTAAGATTCCTAACTATTAGCTTTGGGAAAAAAATCAGACACGGCGGTTGGAGCGGGTTTTATCGAGTTCGGCTTTTTAGAAAAGGCATGGGGAAATACAACGAGAACCAAGTGCATGAAAAATTTGTCACTCCTGAGAAAATTGGCTCCATCAAAAAGAATATATACCACTACACGTATCGTGATTTGGATGACTATCTCCAGAAATCCAACTATTATACAACAAAATCAGCAGGCATGTACTTGCTGTCTGGAAAAGAAAAAGCGATCTTTATGGTTCTACTAAGTAGTATTTTCTATTTTATAAAAGGCTATCTCTTCCAGTTAGGCATATTGGACGGCTACGAAGGGTATCTTCTGTCGAAACTAGGGGCTATCGCGGTGTTGGTTAAGTATGGAAAATTACGCGAATTAAAGGGTAGAGATGTAGAGTGCGATTAATTCCTGCGCAATAGCTCTTTCATCGAAATTCCTGACAAATTCTTTGCCGGCAAGCGACATCTCGGCAATTCGTTTTGGATTATTCCAAAGGTCGGCAATATGGTCGGCAAGTGCCTTTTCGTCAAAAGGATCCACATAAATAGAGCTTGGGCCACCAGCTTCTTCGAGGCATGAGCCTGTGGTTGCAATTACAGGAATTCCTTGCGAAAGAGCCTCCACGATAGGGATGCCAAATCCTTCAAAAATAGATGGATAGACAAAAATCTTTGACAGAGCATAAAATGCGGGTAATTCTTCGAACGTGATCCCGTTAAAAATATGGAGCCGGGCAGACAAGCCATGGCTGGATGCAAATTCTTCTACTGTCGCTTGGTAAGGTGTCCATTTACCAATAGCCACCAAATGAATCTCAGGTGACACCAACCTCAACGCTTTGACTGCCAATAGCAGATTTTTGCGTGGTTCTATACTTCCAACATATAATAGGAAATGGGGAGGAAGCCCGTACTTATCCGCAACGGCATGTTTCCTCTCGGATGTAACTTTTTCGTGGAAAACGGGATGGCATCCCTGATAGATCACTTGAATTTTTTCTTCAGGGATATTAAAAAAAGAAATGATATCGCGCTTCGTACATTCACTGATCGCTACTATCTTATCTGCCCTGCGGCATGCATGTTGAAATTTTAGACGATAAATAAACCTATCCACGGGTTTATAATAGTGTGGATAACGCAAAAAAATCAGATCGTGGATGGTAACAATCGATTTCACTCCCGTTTTCCTGATACCGACAGGTAGTTCATTGCTCAAACCATGATAGATATCTATCTTTTCTTTTTTCAGATCTGATTTGATCCAAAACATACGCCAGAATGATGGCAAAATTTTGGATAATAGTTTCGTGGGGAAAATAAAAGAAACAGAAGGCCGAAGCCGAATCTTGGCCAACTGGGCATTCTCCTTTTTTTTAGGTGCGAATAAAATGTAAGAATGGTGGAGATCGAGACCCGACAAGATCTCCACCATATAGCGACTGTAATTCCCTAAACCAGTGTTGTTCTGCACTGCTCGTTTGGCATCAAATCCTATTTTCATACAGAACTTATTAAATATTTTTTGTTATTTCTTCAGATTTAGCAGAAGATATTCTCTGACATGCACTCGCTAAAAGCAAGATTTAATTCTCTTTATCAATTGGTTGGCTTTGGATTTTGAGGCAAGGGTATAGTCAGGAAGTGTGTTGACCGCATCCGATCCTATACATAGATAAGATTTCATAAAAGTCCTTGCTGAAATTCCCCATTTGAGGGTAAATGTTTTAGCCCCCTTATTCTTCCTTATCCGTTTGGTAGATCGTTGCCCAAAATGATATACCAGGCTATCTCCTTTCCCCTTGAATGTCCTGACTCCTATTTCCCAAAGTTTTCTGGCTAAGTCTGGATCTGAATACATCCCGGGACTAAACTCAACACTCATTCCGCCAATAATATCCCAACAATCAATATGCATTACATTTGGAGGCCAGCAACTACCGCTCCAATCGTTTCTGCAAAGAGATTTATATTCAGCAATCAAATCTTGTTCTCGAAAGTTCTCAATGCACGTGCCATAGTCAGCCGCAACTGTTGCAACATTGTTGCCTGCTGGCTCAATCATTGTTGCAGAAAGCATAAATAACTTATGCCCTATTTTCGTTATCTCGTCAGACAAGGCTTTGTCCCAATCTGGAAGAAAGAACATGTCATCATTTGCGTACACAACATATTCGGCGTCAATCAGTTTACGGCAACAGTTCAAAGCATAGCAAATACCGATATTTTGTTCTGAATATATGTAATCGATGCCGCTCTGCGATTTCACCCATTCAAGTGTTCCATCATTTCCCTCATTCACTATTACAAGCAATTGATGTTTGAAATAGGAGTGTTGCAAGATGCTATTGACACAAAGTTTCAGATAAGGCAAATTGTTCCAGGAAGGGATAAGGATCGTAAATTTGAACTCGCCTGAATTTCGCTTGCATTTGTAAATATTATCTAACATGACTTTTTATTGATGTTATCACAAAACACATTATTATCCGCTATGTTATGCTTTATTACTTGTCTTATGCTCATAGTCCTTCTTAATCTTAAAAAGCTACGGATACGTCATCATTATCGACGCATTTTTTCCTTCAGGCGATCTTTCCTCTCCGTTTTTTTCCTGAACCGACGCTGATAGTACAGCATCCGTTCCGTACACAGAGCCTTGTCAAAACCTCTCTGCCGGGCATATTCTTCGGCAATAATCTCCGTTGCTTCAGCACAACCGAACAAACGGCAAAAGTTTTTGCAGCCAGTTTCCAAGTTTACTTCCCGAAACTCCATCCGGTTGATATCCACGAGCGAAAATCGGAATCTGTCCCCGTCCTTCTCATAAAGCACATTTCCTGGGGAATAATCTAAATGAATGATTTTGCCATCATGCAATCTGGATGTAAACCGAGAAAATTCCCTTAAAATGGCTGAGGCATCCCCTTCTCCTTTCGTAAAATAATAATCGCGGATCTCTTTTCCTTCCGGCAGATGAAGGCTCACGAAATACGAAAGCCCCAGCAAGCCCGAAGCATTATCTAAAACATAAGCGACTGGCTCCGGTGTATTAAAGCCTCTCGCAAGCACTTCCAAAGCATTGTGATACGCCCGACAAGCTTTTGGTTTGCGAAAGAAAGAATAGATGATGGCATTGGCTATGAAAGGCTTATGAAAGCGTTTGATATTCAGGAGCAAGCCATCCACTTCGATAACCCTAATCTGATTTCTTGCGGAATACACCACCCTCCCTTCCGTTTCGAAAATAGAGGACAACTTTTTTATAAAATCCTCCAAATAAGCGTATTTCCCGTTGATTTTAATCTCCATCCGCTTGGCTTAAAATTCCGATGTAAAGTGAAACTTGATATCCTTGAAATCCTGCTGGGCCATCATCAGAACGTAGCTTGAATCGGCAAGAAACACATCCCTGCCCTCCTTGTCCAAAGCCATGTATTGCGACTTTCGTTTTTTGAAATTTTCCAGTTCTTGGGCATTGTCGCTTTCCACCCAGCAAGCTTTGTATAGGCTGATAGGTTCCCACTTACATTGCGCACCATATTCGTGCAGCAAACGGTATTGGATCACTTCAAACTGGAGTTGCCCCACAGTTCCGATTATCTTGCGCCCATTGAACTGGTTGGTGAACAACTGTGCCACCCCTTCGTCCATCAACTGGTCGATACCTTTATTCAGCTGCTTGGTCTTCAATGGATCAGCATTTTCTATATATTTGAACATCTCGGGAGAGAAACTTGGCAATCCTTTGAAATGCAAGTCCTCGCCGGAAGTCAACGTGTCTCCAATTTTGAAATTTCCAGTGTCGGGCAAACCCACAATGTCACCAGCATAAGCTTCATCCACTGTCTCTTTCCGCTGAGCCATGAAAGCGGTCGGCGCGGAAAAGCGCATCTGGCGGTTCAATCGAATATGCTTGTAATTGACATTACGTTCAAATTTCCCCGAACAAATCTTCACGAAAGCTATACACGAACGGTGGTTGGGATCCATGTTGGCATGAATCTTGAAGATGAAGCCCGAAAAACCATCTTCCCCCGGCTTCACTTCCCTTTCCTCGGCATTCACCGGACGGGGCGATGGGGCAATCCGGCAAAAACAATCGAGCAATTCTTTCACTCCAAAATTATTCAAGGCGGAGCCAAAAAATACGGGAGCTACTTTTCCGGCAAGGTAGGCTTCCAAATCGAGTTCAGAATAAACGCCCTGAATCAATTCGATGTCTTCACGCAGCTTGCGGGCTTGATTCGGTTCGATATAGTTTTCCAGTTCGGGACTGTTGATATCCTTGAATTCAACCGATTCGGTTACTTTTTGCTTGCTCGGGGTGTATAAGTTGAGTTTTTCTTCGTACAAATTGTAAACACCGCGGAAGCGTTGCCCTCCATCGATGGGCCAGCTTAGGGGCCGCACTTGGATTTTCAATTCTTCCTCCAACTCGTCCAGCAAATCGAAAGGATCTTTCCCGTCGCGGTCCATTTTGTTCACAAAAATCATCACCGGCGTGTTCCGCATCCGGCACACTTCCATCAGCTTTCGGGTCTGAGCTTCCACTCCTTTTGCCACGTCCACAGCGATAATTACGCTATCCACAGCGGTCAACGTGCGGTAAGTGTCCTCCGCAAAATCCTGGTGACCAGGAGTGTCGAGAATATTGATCTTATACTCTCCGTACTCGAAGCCCATCACCGATGTAGCCACCGAAATACCACGTTGCTTTTCGATTTCCATCCAGTCGGACGTAGCTGTCTTTTTAATTTTGTTTGATTTGACTGCACCTGCCACGTGAATGGCACCACCAAACAGCAATAACTTCTCAGTTAAAGTGGTTTTCCCCGCATCCGGGTGACTGATGATGGCAAATGTGCGCCTTCTTGCTATTTCCTCTTCTAATTGTGACATTATAATCTAATAATCATTATTTTTACACAGATTCCCACGGAGTTACCACAGTGGCAGATGGTGTTTAATAGTTTAATTTAGCCTTCCCGCAAACCATATTATTCACGCAGCAAGGTTAGGGACTACAAGGTTGCATGCCCTAAAGCTCTTCCATCACTTTTTCCAAGCTCACTTTCCAATCTGGAATTTTAATCCCGAATATTTCTTTAATTTTGGTTTTATCCAATACGCTGTATTTTGGTCGCGCAGCCCTCGTTGGATATTCTGCCGAAGTGACGGGAGAGACTTTGCAGGTGGTGATTCCTTTCAATTCGTGAATGGCCAATGTAAAGTCGTACCAAGTGGTGACTCCTTCGTTGGTATAATGATAAATCCCGGCTTTGAAGTCGCCCGATGCTTCCGTGTAGTTGATTATTTTCAGAATGGCATCCGCCAAATCTGCGGCATTGGTGGGAGTTCCTTTTTGGTCGGATACTACACTCAGCGTCTCTTTTTCTTGTCCGAGGCGAATCATGGTTTTCACAAAATTGTTTCCAAAAATGGAATACAACCAAGCCGTGCGAATAACAATGGAATCGGGGCAAATTTCGCGTAGGAGAACTTCCGCTTCGCATTTGGATTTGCCATAAACTGATTGCGGATTCACAGCATCAATTTCACGATAAGGGCGCGTGCCCGTGCCGTCAAAAACATAATCGGTGGAGACATGGATCACCTTCGCTTTGTGCTTTGCAGCCGATTCGGCCAAATTCTTCACCGCATCCCGATTAATGAGGTAACATTTTTCCTCGTCATCTTCGGCTTTGTCCACAGCTGTGTAGGCCGCACAATTCACAATGTATGCAATGCCTTGGCTCTTTATAAATTCGTCCACGGCAGTCGGATTGGTGATATCCAGCTCATTGACATCTGTAAAATGGAAAAACAAATTTGCCGGATGAAATGCTGCCGCCCGTTGCAGCTCACTTCCTAGTTGCCCGTTAGCTCCCGTAATCAGCACATGTTTTTGTGCCAGTTCCAAATTGAAAACGATGTTCTTGCCCGTTTCCTCGCTGCTGTCTTTTCTGTTATATACCAATCCCATTTTGTACAGTTGTTATGAAAGTTCGTCGGTTGTTTCTTGTTCTTTTTTATATTTTTCTGCCAGTAGCCTCAGAAAAGAGCTGATCTGCGAAATGGCAGCCTGGGTCTCTCCCGAAACCTCCTTGGCTTGAAGCCTGAGCAACAAAAATCCATACAAAGCAGAAAAACAAGTTTCTAACTCATAAATACTTTTGTCAGGTGACTTGGTGCGAAGCTCCACAATAAAAGGCAACGTTTTGTAATAAGCTGCCGAATAAGCAACTTCATCGGGAGTCTTCAGCAATTCGTTGTGCAATCCTGTGAGATCGATCACCACATTCTTGTTGATCTGCAAATGCCCCGATTCTTCCACATGTTCGTGGCGCATCATTTCTATCAATCCCTCATACCATTCGCGCATTTCCGCCTTCACAGGTTCAGGCTGATCAAATTTGTCGATGATATTTGCCTGAATAGCATCCACATCCAATTTATAAGCACGAATCAAATCTTCCACCTGCCACATATAAAGCAGATATTCAGCAATGTTTTCACGTTTTTTTTGTCGAGCTATCAACATATCTCGTTGCGGATTTTTTACTTTTGTGCAAAAGTACTAAAATAAGATGAATGTATAAATTAAAGACTTTAGAAACCGGTTTTTTCTTGGCCGATGGGGGTGCCATGTTTGGCGCAGTGCCGAAAAGAGCTTGGTCAAAAAAATATCCTTCCGACGAGAACAATCTCTGCCGCCTGTCCATGCGTTGCGTGCTTGCCATTTCCGACACACGGAAAATCGTGATCGATACAGGAATCAAGTACGAAAACATCAAAAAGTTTTCGTATTATGGATTTTATGACGTGAAGCAAATCGACGAGTGCATTGCCGAATTTGGCCTGAAAGTGGAAGACATCACCGATGTGGTACTGACACATTTTCATTTCGACCATTGCGGTGCATCCACCCGGCAGGACAAAAACGGAGAATGGATTCCCATGTTCCCAAATGCCAAATATTGGGCTAGCCGGACTCAATGGGATGTGGCTCACAATCCCGGGCCATTGGAAATTGATTCTTTTTTCAAAGAAGACTTCGAGCCGATGTACGATGCGGGACAAATTACGCTCATCAACGGCAGTTATGCGATCGACCCTAATTTCAAGATGAAGATTTTTGACGGGCACACTCCGGGGCAGGTGGCATGCTACATTGATGGAGAAGAGGGCAAGTACATCGTTCCAGGTGATGTGGTGCCAACGGCTGTGAATATCCCTCTACGATGGGTTTCGGCCTATGACATTCATGCCGAGGCATCCGTAAAATCCAAAATGGAGATGCTCGAAGATGCCGTAAGGGAAGACAGGGAACTGATATTTTTTCACGATGCTTACACCAAATCTGCCAAAGTGACCAAGTCGGGAGACATGTTTATGGCGAAAAGAATCTGACGGAAATCAATCGTTCTCCCAGTTTCGGGTATAACAGAGGTAGCCTAACTTGTATAAATCATACAGCTTGATACTGGGGTTTTTACCAAACAAATTAGCCCGAATCGGTTTTTTAGTTATTCGATAGGCAAGTGAAATCAACGGGGGGAGATTTAGCCTCTTCAATCGGTGGTAGTGTCTCATAATAGTTACCGATTTGACAAAAAGCGGATCACCCTTAAGCATGCGGTCAATTTTATGCAAATTACGGAGACCATTTTCTATTTTCGCCAAGAATTCCGGCGATGACTCCAACCCTATATGATACAGTGGATTGTCAATATGCTGAATCACAATGCCGTTTCGTTCCAGTTCAATTCCAAAAAGAGTATCTTCGTTGCAATACCCTTTGAGTCGTTCATCAAACTTTACCGTCTGAAAGATATTTTTGTCAATCAAAAAATTACAGGACATAAAACTCTTGTTGGGCTGGACAGATCGTTGCTGTGCGGATGTGACTTCCTTTGTTATCCCCACACGCCAGTGCAGCTTGAGGCGTTCATCCGCCGGAGCATCCAGATAAGCTCGGCCTCCTGAGCAGATGACACCCGGGCGGCAGAATGGAAAATAACGTTCTAAATAATTATTCCGAACCACTTCCGAGTCGCAGTCAATAAACAGCAAGTGGGGATAAACTGCTGTTTCCGCCAATAGGTTGCGAATCCCAGTACGTCCCAAGTTGTTGATCAATTGAATATATTCTACATTGTTCAGACTAGCTAATTCCCTGTTCTTTATTCTAAATTCATCCCTTGAAGCATCGTCCATCAGTAGAATCTGAAACGGGACGCCAGAGGCTTCACCTTGAGCATTAAGATCATGGACTAAGGCTGTCACATCAAAATTGTATATTGGAATGCAAATCGAAATCACGGGACAAAAGGTAAATAATGAATATTCGCTACATCCATTGAAACGAAAAAAAGAAGATAAAATTATATCAATGGATACCCCCTATAAAAAAGTTGAGGCCATCCTCGCTCGGATAGCCTCTTCCCCAATAACTTTATTTACTTACTTAAAACAATATAATTAGTATCGTGCACTCACTGCAGTCCAATCGATAATTTTCCAAAGTTCGTTCAGATGGTCGGCTCTCCTATTTTGGTAATCCAAATAATAGGCATGTTCCCACACATCAAATCCTAACAGAGGAGTGTACCCTTTAGTGATAGGGTTTCCTGCGTTGGCTTCTTTGGTGATATATAATTTGCCTTCAGCGTCTTTCGACAACCAAACCCAGCCTGAGCCGAATTGAGCAACACCGGCGGCTACAAATTCTTTCTTGAAGTCCTCAAACGAACCAAATTGAGCTGTGATAGCATCTCCCAATTTTCCAATTGGCTCGCCACCGCCCTTTGGGCTGAATGACAAAAAGTAGATGTTGTGGTTTAAAGTTTGTCCGGCGTTATTGAAAATAGGCCCATCACTTTCTTTGACAATAGTTTCCAAATCGGCATTTTCAAATTTAGTGCCTTGAATCAAGTTGTTCAGATTGGTGATGTAAGCTTGAAGGTGTTTTCCGTAGTGAAGTTCCACTGTTTGCTTACCGATGACAGGTGCTAAAGCATCTGTAGCATAAGGCAATTTTGGTAATTCAAATTTCATGACTTTATTCTTTTTATCGTTATTAATAGTATTATTAACTGTCTGTCCTTTAACGAGGCCGCAAGCAAAAGCAAGAAGCAAAATGGCAAAATATTTTCTCATAATCTTCATTTATTTTAGAGGAACGATATGGGATTCTTTTGTCGTTTCTTTCTAACATAAACAAATTGCTTTCGGGTTTGTTCTCTAAAAGATAAACAAATGCCCATAAATTTTATCTATACAGATCCTGTTTATTAACAGAAAGCTGGGATTAAACAACAATGCGGAAAATATGTTCAACCAGTCAAAAAAAAACTCATTCCAAACAAAAAGGAGTCGCCTGCCATGATAAAAGAATATGACATTTCGTCACCATCATTGCCGGTGCCATTTTTGGCACAACTTTTGATGAAAAGCATGTGTCGTACTACTGAGTCTTAAAGATTACGACTATGTGACAATAAGAAAAAAGCGCAGAAAACAAATTAAATTAAATTATAACATAACTATGGGAAAAATTATCGGAATCGACTTAGGCACAACCAACTCTTGCGTGGCTGTACTCGAAGGTAGCGAACCAAATGTGATCGCTAATAATGAAGGAAAACGCACAACGCCTTCAATCGTTGCTTTTGTGGACGGTGGCGAACGCAAAGTTGGCGACCCAGCAAAACGTCAGGCAATCACCAATCCACAGAAAACGGTTTTCTCCATCAAACGGTTTATGGGCGAAACATGGGATCAAGTTCAAAACGAATTGAAACGCGTACCATATACTGTAGTAAAAGGAGAAAACAATACTCCCCGCGTGGATATAGACGGACGCCTATACACCCCTCAAGAAATTTCGGCCATGATTCTTCAGAAAATGAAGAAAACGGCTGAAGATTATTTGGGCCAGGAAGTGACAGAAGCCGTCATCACGGTGCCTGCATATTTCAACGATGCACAACGTCAAGCCACCAAAGAGGCTGGAGAAATCGCTGGACTGAACGTCCGCCGTATTGTGAACGAACCAACTGCGGCTGCTTTGGCCTACGGATTGGACAAGACGAACAAAGACATGAAAATTGCTGTGTTTGACTTGGGCGGCGGCACATTCGACATCTCTATCCTAGAATTGGGAGACGGCGTATTTGAAGTGAAATCAACAAACGGAGATACCCATTTGGGAGGTGACGACTTCGACCACGTGATTATTGACTGGCTGGCAGACGAATTCAAAAACGACGAGGGAATTGATTTGCGTCAAGACCCAATGGCCTTGCAGCGTTTGAAAGAGGCTGCTGAAAAAGCTAAGATTGAACTTTCGAGCGGCACTTCCACCGAAATCAACTTGCCATACATTATGCCAGTGAACGGTATTCCAAAACACTTGGTAAGATCATTGACGCGTGCTAGATTCGAACAATTGGCAGACCGCTTGATCCAGGCCACTATCGAACCTTGCCGCAAAGCATTGTCTGATGCAGGACTGAGTGCTTCTGACATTGACGAAGTGATCCTGGTGGGAGGCTCCACACGTATCCCCGCCATCCAAGCAATCGTGGAAAAATTCTTCGGAAAAGTTCCATCGAAAGGCGTAAATCCAGATGAAGTGGTAGCCGTAGGTGCCGCCATCCAAGGTGCAGTTTTGTCAGGAGACGTAAAAGACGTGTTGCTGCTGGATGTTACCCCGCTTTCTTTGGGTATTGAAACAATGGGCGGTGTTATGACAAAGTTAATCGAGTCGAACACAACTATCCCTACCCGCAAATCGGAAACATTCTCCACAGCCGCAGACAACCAGCCTTCGGTGCAAATCAACGTATTGCAAGGAGAACGCCCGATGGCTAAGGACAACAAACAAATTGGCGTATTCAACTTGGATGGAATCCCTTCCGCTCCACGTGGCGTGCCGCAGATCGAAGTAACATTCGACATTGATGCCAACGGCATTTTGAAAGTTTCCGCCAAAGACAAGGCCACCGGAAAAGAGCAATCTATCCGCATCGAGGCCTCCTCTGGACTGAGCGATGCCGAAATCCAACGGATGAAAGATGAAGCTGCTGCAAATGCCGAGTCCGACCAGAAGGAACGCGAGCGCATCGACAAATTGAACCAAGCAGACTCGTTGGTTTTCCAAACGGAAAAACAATTGGCCGACCTAGGAGACAAAATCCCTGCCGATAAAAAGGCCGACTTGGAAGCTTCGCTCACGAAGCTCAAAGATGCTCACAAAACTCAAGACATCGCTGCCATCGATGTGGCTATGGAAGAGTTGAACGCTAAGTTCCACGCAATGAGCCAAGACATGTACAATGCTGCCAATGCAGGAGGAGCACCAGGTGCTGGCGCACAAGCCAATCCAAATGCAAATGCAGGCGGAAAAGGCAACGGCGATGTGACAGATGTGGACTTTGAAGAAGTAAAGTAAAAGCCAAAAACAAGGATTCATTTCCATACGGAAGAACCCGCTGTAAACGAAGTGTTTACAGCGGGTTCTTCATTCATGAACGATATTCGATATCATTTACATAGGGTCTGCTGAAAAACTCAGCCTACGTTTACATATAAAATTTGACGAGGATCGTCCGTTTGATTACTCAAGTATTTTAGTTTGAAAATATTCCATTGGCTTTGAAAAAAGCTTTCCAGCAAGCGTGCTGAAAAACTCCGGATAAAGTTGACTATTGAGCACAGGAGTGCCACTCCCGCCAATTTGACTAAGTTCAACACCAATACAATGGTGGCAATCCAACTTTGGCTTGTTCCTTTAAGCCTTGCTTTGATACGGTTCAGGCCGTATCCTGTTTTGGCTTGACCGAACTTGCCTTCTATCGGGTTTCGCTCTCCCGGACTTACATGAACTGACATCGCCGAGGGCCTGCCAAGTGGTTTGGCTAAAATTCTTATATCTAATCCTTTCAGTGCTTCCCGGTTGGCTCGGTTACAATAGATTTGGTCGGCAAGCACCTCACGGGGATAGCAACCGAAGCGTTTTCGATACTTTTCAATGTAGCCATCATGTGGCTTCCTTCGTTGAAGGCATCCCACGAGAGTTCATCAAGGAACGAGATGCCGTTTATGATTGAAACGTGTATTTTTGAACCAAATTCGACTTTTGCCTGTGCCTTGCCTCGTGCAATGGGTCGCATATGGGGCTGATGGATGCTTACAATGCGGTGCCCGGTACTATGAGTATCGGCGTCATACATTTGCTTTTGTTGGCCGTAGAGCGTTTGCACTACGAAAAGATATTTCTGCCGGCTTGGATTTAATGGAAACTTCAGGTTATTGGTCCGATAGACCTCCAGGAGTTCATTGACAATGGCAATGTCCCTCCGGACAAAGTTTAGCTGACAGCGTTTGGCTTTGCGGATTACCTTGCGACTCTTGTTTTTCCTTTGAGCTGTTTGAAGGTATTTTTTACGGGCAACTTCCCGATAGGTTCTTGGCTTGGGGCCATGCAGCCCTTTCGTGTGAATGTGGCCAATCAACTCTTCGAGTTTCTCCCGGGCATCGTTCAAAAGGTTCAGGTCGGTGGGATAGGCGATGTCCTGCGGGCAAGCCGTGGCATCGTAAATCACCCGGCCTTTGTGGCTTGTGCCATTGGTACCCTCTTGACCGTTATTCGATTGTTGATCCTCGTCTTCTGAACCTTTGGCCTGATTTTCAGACTTATGGGAACTTTCAAGCCGCGTTTTTATGGCGACTATCTTTTTGTTGATAGCATTGAGATTGTCCATTCCCAGGCGCTTGCGGAACTCTACAAAAAGAGAGGCATCGAAAGGTGATTCGTTTGTGAAACTTAGGTAACCCAGAAAGTATTGCATGTAGATATTTTCTGATATCTGATCAACCGTTTCCCGGTCATCAAGGTTACACATATGTTTTATGATAAGTGAACCGATCACGACACGTGGATTTAACGGCGGACGACCGGTTTGTCCTTTGGGGGCAAATTTGAAATACAAATTGCAAATCTCGTCCCAGGGGATAAGATGAGCCAGCACAACCCAATGGTTGGTTGGATTCAGTTCCTGATCGAATGGAGATTCGAAACCCGCCAATTTCAATTGGCTGCGGCTTACATATTCCGGCACTTGTGCACGCTTTTTACGAGATGATGTCATTTTCCCTTGCATTGAGTTCCACAAAAATAACAATATAATATTGATTGATAAGTGGTTTGACGTTTTTCAGCAGACCCTAAGTAGTTGTTGCAAAATCAGTCTGGTCAAAAGTACGACCTGTTAGTTGTTTGCAAATACGCTATAAAAATACGACAATCTATTGAGACCACCACATTATATTATCCGAAGACGAGTAAATCTTGACTCAAAGACGAAAATACTTACTTTTTATTGAACCCATAGGACAATAGGCTAGATTACTGAATAAAAACAGATTAAGATTTCAAGTTAACCCACCATCAGCAAAGGATTAAATTGTCACTGAAAATATTTAGCAAAAAACCTCCTGTAATATTTGGATTGTATGAGTTGTGGTTGTATCTTTGCACTCGCTTTTAAGGAAAACGCTTCCTTAATGGATTCAGAAGAAGAGATCTTTCACATGTTGGGATGATATAAAAAGAGAACGAACAG